>Ga0208564_1000147_pt1 | contig 66378 bp, 61 predicted proteins | sample AD_UKC073_MetaG_FD_184439 | JGI IMG/M metagenome (GOLD analysis project Ga0208564, IMG submission 184439) | Active sludge microbial communities of municipal wastewater-treating anaerobic digesters from USA - AD_UKC073_MetaG (SPAdes) (version 2) | ecosystem: Engineered > Bioreactor > Anaerobic >... | reverse complement strand
ACCCACATTTGGATCAATAGTGCAAAAAGGATAATTGGCCCTATCCACCTGTTTTTTAGTTAGTGTTTGAAATAAAGTTGACTTGCCTACATTGGGCAAACCAACAATTCCAATAGAAAGAGACATAGCAATTTAATTTTAAATTTTTAATTTCTAATTTTTAATTTTAAAATTCTATAAGGCATTTATGCCGAATGTTTTGGTTTCGGGGAATATTCCTCAAAATTATAAAATCTTTCCAAAAAACGTAACAAAATAACTTCCTTTACGACCAACATATCTTCCAAAAGGAACCCACAAGACATTATAATCGCAAATTAAAGTGTATTCTTTTGTCCTATCCGGTTGAATTAACCAACCCATCGTTCCGTCTTTGTATGCTTTCTGCTGAAATACTTTATCATAAATGGCTTTATTATTCATTCAAGGAGCCCACATAAATAAAACTAAAATTAGCAACGAAACGATTAAAATAATTTTATTTTTCTTTCTCATATTTGCGAATTTCTTTTTGGCGGTAAATTCTTAATTGATTATATACTGAATCAAAACTCTTGACAAGTAATTATTTTGAATATATACTCAAAACAGATAGCCAACAAAAGGTCGAGGCTATCGGTAAAAATTTAAAAAGGAAATATAAAAACTATGCCAAGATTTGACGGAACTGGTCCTTGGGGTTATGGTCCCGGCACTGGCTGGGGCTTAGGTCCTTGTGGTGCTGGAATGAGATGTGGTTGGGGTGGCTCTGGTTACGGATTTAGAAGATTCGTTTCACCTAAAAACGAACTGGCCGCTTTGGAAGAAGAAGAAAAAATGCTTGAAGAAGAACTGGTCGCAATTCGAGAGGAAATATCTGCTCTAAAGGATCAGCAAAAATAAAAACCCGAAGCAAAACAAGTTTGCAACGGGCAAGAAAGGCGAGGAACCGGCCTCTTTGCAAAAAGGGGCTGGGTATCCTTCTTTCAAATATAATTTATCATAAAATATAATAGTAATCAATCTTATGCCAAGACCAAAACTTTGTAGAAAAATTAGATTTAATCCAAATATAACTTATTTTAAGCCTCAAGGCGTGCCGATGAAGTTTTTAGAAGTTGTTAGTTTATCGCTTGAAGAAATAGAGGCCTTAAGATTAAAAAATATTGAAGGATTAGAGCAAATAGAGTGCGCTAAAAAAATGAATACCTCGCAAAGCACCTTTCAAAGAATTCTATCTTCTGCTTATAAAAAAATTTCTGATGCCCTAATTAACGGAAAAGCAATTAAGATTATTAATGAAAAAAAATAAAAAGTAAAAATCAAATTGGCGGTATGCTTTGGTTAAAATCCGAACCTATTTTATTAGCGGGCTTGGCGGGCAGAAGGGCAAAAACCAAACCCCCTTTCCGCCCGCCTCGCCCGAAAGCGAAAGCGAAAAGGACGATTTCAAGTTTGGCAGCAAATTCTTTCGGAAATAAAATTACATGTTTCTATAAAGATGTTTTATTCTTTGTTCTGTTAAATCATTCTACTTTTCATTCAAAAATTTCTTTGAAAATTGTTTTCAGTTTTTGATCCACGTTTTGCGGTAATGTGCCGCGTCGAATTTTCAAATTATCAAGTACAGTCTCGAATCTTTGGAACCTACTATTACTTCTTAATTCAACCCATTCAACGCCTAAACTATCTAGCTGCCTCTTATTTGTTTCTGAAAGCTTATCAGCTACAAATACCTTACTATCTCTCGCTATAACAGCATCGGCACTTTCTGGATTTCCTCTTCCCATTAATTTAACTTCGCATTTGTATAAGTTTTTACCTTCAACTAAATAAAAGTCAACCTCTCTCTCAAAGTCAGTATCTTCTATGACTTTACCTTTAATTTTTATAACATAATTGCTCTCGTCCACATCGTACAACTTGCACAATGTTTGCATAAGTGGTTTTTCTACTCTTTTACCGGCAGTACTCCATAAGCCACCCCTTAACTCTGCCCGTTTTACTGCAAGAGTATTTATTACTATTAAACTTTCGCTTATATTTAAATCAACACTTACCCCCTTAAATTTAATGGTTAATGTGAGATCAAGGTCGTATTCTGTTTCTACAAGATTTTTAATTGATTCATACAAAGAATCATAATGTTCATTTGATGCATCTATAACTATTTCCTTTGTTGAAGAATTAAACATATTATGAATCGTTTTTTTATTCAATCCGGCATTAATGGCAATATCTCTAGCTGGTAGTTCTGGATTAAGAAATTCTTTTTTATACCAGTCAACAGTTATATTTTGGTTTTTTAATTTTGCATCAACAACTCTTTTAAAAAAATCTATTGCAAACTGTAAAAATTCGGCGTTAATTAAAGTAACTACCTCTATTCTGTAGTCTTCTCCTTTTAATAATTTCCTAATTATGTTTTGTGCGACTTGTTCGGTTATTGTCATATTTTTCTCTTTGTTAAAGTAATAAATTCTTGAAGGCTAACAAATTTTGGTTGGCCTACTTGATTAAATAAATTACCCAGCTTATTTAATTCCTCTTTAATTCTATTTATATATTTAGATTCTTTTTCTGTTAAAAAGAAATTTCTATTTAGATTCAACGCTGCTTTGCCTAATGTTCCGCTGCCTGCAAATGGATCGAAAATCAAATCTCCTACAAAAGAATAAAATTTAATAACTCTGTTGCAAAGTTCGAGTGGAAAAACAGCAGTATGAATTTTATCAAACGTCGGATCTATACGCCAAACATTTGTAGTTTCGTATTCTTCAAGCACCTTACTTTTTTCAATCTTATCCCAGTCATATTGTCTTATATTCCAATCAATCAATTTATCTGTTTTCTTGCGATAGACCATTAACATTTCAGTAACAGCATTTGGTTTATAGGCCAGTGGCTTTCTATGTTGTAAAAATCCTGCATTTCTATTTTTTACACTTGCCTCAGGTTTAACCCATACAATATCATCAATAAATTCCCACCCCATTTTTATTAATAATGAATGTACGTCATATGGTATAGGGTACCTTTTACTAGCGTGTTGCCTACTAATTCTTGGAATAATGATTGGCGATGTATTGAGGACAAAAAACCTACCTTCTTTGGTAATACGATGAACTTCTTTAAAAACTCGTTCTAAAAAATCTAAATACTCATCATAACTTTGATAAATTGAATAATCCCTTGCATTGTAATAAGGTGGCGACGTAAAAGTTAAATGAACGGATTCATCCGGCACATATTTTATTATTTCTTGCACATCTCCATGAACTACTATATTTTTTAGAAACTTGGGGAATTCGTCGTGTTTTTGTTGACTCTTTGATTGGTATTGAACTCCGTTGACTTCTTTATTAATAACTTCTCTGATTAACTCGTTAGGATGATTTAGCAGTTTCTTTAATTCATTCTTTATGTTTGATTTATAAGAAAATACAAGCAAACCTCTTATTGCTTGCATTACAACCTTTGGATCTTTATCTTTTAAAAAATTAATTAAAGCAGGAATGGCTTTCTCATTTCTAAGTCTCCCTATGGCAGAAACTGCTTCTCTCCTTACAATTGTACTTTCATCGGCGCTTGCGTATTTAATGAAAATGGGTAAAAGGTTAATATCTTTAATTTTTGCTAAATTTTTTATTGATAAAGCTCTAATATTTTCATTTGAGTGATTTAGTAAATTTTGTAATGGTTCTTTACTATAATCATTTTCTAATCTACCAAGTTTTTCTAAAACATAAATAATAACTCCATCACTTTGGTTTTGTAAAAAAGATAAAAAAGCTTTTGAATCATTTTTAAGCTTATCGATTACCTCTACATTTATTTGTTTGCTTAAAATAGCTTTGTTCATATTATCTTATTAAGTCTTCAATATTTACTCCCAACGCCTTAGCAATTTTCGCCATAGTTTGAACGTTTGGCTTATTAATTGCTCCACTTTCGACCTTCATAAGTATGGTGTATTTAATATCCGCCTTCTTGGCTAAATCGTCTTGCGTTAAGCCGAGTTTGTTGCGAAGTTTCTTAATATTTTCGCTGATAATTTTTCCACTTGTCAAATAAAGTTTCAGTAGTATTGTAGTATATTAGAATTTTGTCTCTAATGTAATAGTACCAAATGAAATGAATTTAATCAATAAAATTCGAAAAAACCCGCTTTTGGCGTTCCGCTTCACGAAACAAAGACAAAAAATTCAATTTTGCGCCTAAAATCGACTGGCGAGCCAGCAACATCTTTTTATGATTGGCGGTGGGGACAGGACTCGAACCTGCAAACCTCTTTCGAGGTTCACGCTTTCCAGGCGTGTGCCTTGCCAATTCGGCGCACCCCACCAGTAAATAAATTTTACTCTAAATTTCAATTTTAAGCAAACATCAACAATTATTTAATGATTTGGAAAGTAACAACATTATTACTTATCTAGGCCTCTAATTATTACCTCTAATTATTATTAGAAAAAGTTAACGATAAAAATAGAAGCGGATCCCTATGTCTATTGGGATATAAATCGGATCCAATTATAACCTTTATTTATTTAAATTATAAAAATATCTTGAGCATGATATAAAAATGCTCATTTTTATTTTGCTTTTAAACATAAATTTGATATAATAAAAATTAGGAAAGATTTGTGAAATTAACTCAAAAATTTAAAAACTATAATTTATTTCCTTCTTTGTATTGATAAATTGCAAACAAAAAGAAGAGTAAAAAGAATACGAAGTATTTTGGAAGTAAAATAAATTTTATGTTTAAACTTCAACGTTATTCTAAAAACCCAATCTTAACACCAATAAAAGAACATCCCTGGGAATCAAAGATGGTTTTTAATCCAGCTGCAGCTTTAAAAGATAATAAGGTGCACCTTATTTATCGTGCAATGGGTGAAGACGAAATTGATGGGTATCCTATTTCACGATTAGGAGCGTGTGTGTTAAAAAATGATGGCGTAACAATAGAAAAAAGGTACGAAAAACCAATTTTAGAACCAAAAAAATGGTATGAGCCAGCAGGATGCGAAGATCCTAGAATTACTGAAATCGATGGTAAATATTATCTTTTATATACTGCTTATCTTGGCTATAATGCTCCCCCGTTATTTAAAGAAGAGAAAACCAATATTGCTATGGCTGTAAGCGATGATCTTTTTCATTGGAAAAGATTTGATCATCTTTTATTACCAGATGTTTTTGAACCAGAAAAGAACGGCGTTTTGTTCCCCAAAAAAATTAATGGATATTACGTGCTTTTTTATCGCATTGAACCATCAATATATGTGGCTTATACAAAAAATTTAACACCTTTCCCACCTAAATGGATTGGCCACAAAGTAATAGCAACTCCCAGGGAAAATTCTTGGGACTCTTGGAAAATTGGAGCAGGCGCTCCTCCTATTGAAACAAAAGATGGTTGGCTTTTAATCTATCATGGTATAGACAGACGAGGAGTTTCTCGAAGAGAAAAAAAGAAAAAAGATGGGAAAAAAGAAGAACGTATTTATAGATTAGGCGTAATGCTTCTTGACAAAGAAGATCCTGAAAAAATTCTCTATCGTTCAAAGAATTGGATTTTAGAACCGGAAGAGCCTTATGAGAAAGAAGGAGCTGTCCCTAATGTAGTTTTTACTTGCGGTGCTGTAGTAATAAAAGACACTCTTTTTGTTTATTATGGCGGAGCCGATACTGTTATTGGAGTTGCTACCTGCAGTTTAAAAGAATTGCTTTCTGCTATTAAGAAAGGAGAAGTTTAATAATTTTTTAAAAAATGTTAAGCGCTAAAAAATACAAAGGGAATCCAATCATCGTCCCCTCTTTAGAAAAAAAAGAGTCCTCGATTTATAACCCCACAACTGTTGTTCGAAAAGAAAAGGTTTTTTTGCTGGGTCGAAGTGAGTTTGGACACGAAAATAAAACCATATCTAAAATTAATCTTTTTTCAAGCCAGAATGGCTTTTCTTTTAAACCATTCCCCAAAAACCCAGTAATAAAACCAGAAAAAAAATACGAAAAAATGGGATGCGAAGACCCAAGAGTAATAAAAACAGATAAGAATAACTATTTTCTTACTTACACTGCCTACAAAGGAAAAGATAAAAATGGAGATTATAAAATAAAATTAATGGGGGCCCTTTCAAAAGATTTGATTTCCTGGCAAAAATTCCCGCTAATTGACAATGAAAAATCCGGAGCGGTTGTTCAAAATTACAAACACAAAGACCAATATGTAATGTATTTTGGAGGTAAAGAAATCAAAATTGCCTTTTCTCGAGATTTAAAAAAATGGAAATTTGACGCTAAACCAATTTTTACTGCAAGAAAAGGAAATTTTTTTGATAATTATTTGGTTGAGCCTGGCCCGCCTCCCATTTTAATCAAAAAAGGGATTCTTTTAATTTATAATGGTAAAAATGCTGCTGGAAAATTCTCAGCAGGTTGGGCTATTTTTGATAAAAACAACCCTGCGAAATTATTGAAACGCTCTCGAAAACCAATTCTTGAGCCAATAGAATATTGGGAAAAATATGGAAAAGTAAATAATGTAATTTTTGCTACCGGTCTTGTATTTTTTAAAGGAAAATGGCTTTTATATTATGGTGGAGCTGACAAAAGTACGGGCGTAGCAGTACTTAATTTCTAATTTTTAATCATTTATAATTTTTTAATTTAAAAACATATGAATAAAAATTCTTTAGGAATATGTATTGTATCAAGCTATTCGCCAAGAAAATGCGGCATCGCTACTTATACTTCTAGTTTGAAACAAAATATCTTAAAAATTGCTCCTGACACAAATATCAAAATTGTGGCTATCAATGATCCTCAAAAAAAATATCATTATTCTAAAAGAGTAATAGCAACAATTTCACAAGAAAAAAAAGAAACATACATAAAAGCAGCAAATGCAATAAATAAAAACAAGGAAATAGATGTAGTAAATCTTCAACATGTCTTTAGTTTGTTTGGAGGAAAAAATGGAGAATTTATTATTGATTTTCTTAAACATTTGAAAAAACCTGTAGTTACTACAATGCATATGATTTATTCTGCGCTGGAAAAACCAAATTCTCTTGAGGTTGTAGATAAAAGTTATAAAACTATAACAGAAAAAATCATATCCTTAAGCAGCAAAATAATAGTAATAATTCAACCGATGGCAGATATTTTAGAATCGCAATACCATTGTTCTTCTGAAAAAATTGCCGTAATCCCTCATGGGGTACCAGAGGTTAAAAAAGAAAATCCTAAAAAATATAAAAAATTAATCGGCCTTGAAAACAAAAAAATTATTTCTACTTTTGGATTAATAAGACCAAAGAAAGGACTCGAATATTTAATTTGGGCGATGCCAGAAATTGTAAAGAAATATCCAGAAGCTATCGCTTTGATCTTAGGTGAGTCACATCCTAATAGGCCAAAAGAATATTATAATTTTTTAAAAGAAGAGGCAAAAAAAACCGGTCTTTTAGATAAAAATATATATTTCAATAGCCACTATTTAAAATTTAAAGAAATTATTACTTATCTCTTGGCAACTGATGTTTTTATTACTCCTTATCTTGTACCAGAACAAACATCAAGTGGGGTAATCGCTTATGCTCTTGGCTGTGGCAAGGTGGTTGTTTCTACGCCTTTTTTGTACGCCAAGGAAATGTTAAAAGACGGAAGAGGAATATTTATTAATTTTAAAGATTCTCAAAGCATTTTTTCTGCTATAGATTTTATATTTTCCCATCCTGAGGAAAGAAAAAAAATTGAAAAAAGGGCCTATACCACTGCTCAAAAAATGCTTTGGAGTAAAGTATCAAAAGAATACCTCAAAGTTTTTAAAGATGGTATAAAAAACTATGAAAAAAAATGATCTTAAGGTTTTATATCTTTCTTCTTTCCCGCCACGACAATGTGGAATAGCCGATTTTACTCAAAACACTATTAATGCAGTTTATAAAGTAAACCCTAATATAGATCAAAAAGTAATTGCTATTAATGAAAAAAATGCACCAAAAAGAGATTACCTAGCTACAGTAAAATGGGAACTAGAACAAGAAGATTTAGATTCTTATCAAAAAACTGCAAATTATATTAATGAGTGCGGAGCTGATGTTTTATTTTTACAGCATGAATATGGCCTTTTTGGAGGATTTGATGGCATATTCGTTTTAAAATTATTAGAAAAATTGAAGGTTCCTATTGTTTCTTTTTACCATACAATCCCTCTTATACCTACCTCAAAAAGAAGAGAGTTTCGTTTAAATATTATAAAAAACATTGGTAATATAAGTAAGCATATTATTACTACCACCCAAAGTGGCAAAGAAATCTTGGAAAAAGAATGTAAAATTCCTGTAAGAAAAATTTCTATCGTTCATCATGGCGGATATGATATTCCCTATCCCAAGCAAAAAGACAAGGAAGAATTAAAAAAGAAATACGGTTTTCAAGGAAAATTTATTGTTTTAACTTACGGGCTTATTACAAAATCAAAAGGAATTGATTATGCCATAGAAGCAATAGCAAAATTGAAAGATAAACATCCAAATATACTTTATATTATTGCAGGCACTTCTCATCCAGTCAAAATTAAATTAGCAGAAAAAGATTATTATAGCGATCTTCAATTAAAAACAAAAAAGGCAAAAGCCGCAGACAATGTTAAGTTTGTTAATAAATATTTTGAGGAAGAGGAACTTATCGATTATCTAAAAATGGCTGATCTTTTTTTAATCCCTTATCTAGTAAGAGAACAAATTTCAAGCGGAGTCCTTGCCAATGCCGCTACTACTGGAAACTGTATTTTAAGCACACCATTCCCCTATGCCAAAGAAATAATCGGCGAAGACGAAGAAAGAGGATATTTTATAGATTTTGAAAATAGTGATTCTATTGCTCAAAAAATTGCTTTTTTAATAGAAAATCCGAAAATTATTGAGAAAAAAAGAAAAGAAATGTATCAATTCGGTAGAAATTTTACTTGGCAAAAAATGGCAGAAGAGTTTATTAAAATTCTTCAAAAAAAATGATTTTTAAAAGGTAACTTTTATCTTTAAAAATAACTTTAAAAAATTTAAATAATCAAAAACGGCCCTTTTAAGGGCCGTTTTATAAAAATATCCTACTTTTTAATATCCTTCAGGCATAGGTGAAGGCATCTGATCTTTCTTTTCCTCTGGTTTTTCAGCAACCACACACTCAGTTGTTAAAAGCGTACCTGCTGCTGAAGCAGCGTTTTGAAGAGCACATCTCACCACCTTTGTTGGATCAATAATTCCCGCAGCTAGCAAATCTTCAAACTGATTGGTTTTAGCATTAAATCCAAAACCATCTTTACCATCTTTTACTTTTTGAACCACTACCCCGTCATCAACACCAGCGTTTTTAGAAATTCTACGGATAGGAGATTCAAGCACTCTTTTTAAAATCGAAAGTCCTACTTTTTGTTCTTTTACTACTTTTACCTCATCGAGTACGGGAATGCAACGCACCAAAGCAACTCCTCCTCCTGGTACAATTCCCTCTTCAATCGCAGCTCTCGTAGCAGCTACGGCATCTTCAATCTTTTGCTGTTTTTGTTTTTGTTCAACCTCAGTTGCTGCTCCTACTTTTATCACAGCTACTCCACCTGAAAGCTTAGCCAAACGTTCTTGTAATTTTTCTCTATCAAATTCTGATTCAGTTGTTTCCATTTCTTTTCTAACTTGCTCAATCCTAGCATCAATATCTTGTTTTTTCCCTTTTCCCTCAATAATAGTAGTGTTTTCCTTTTTGGAAACAACTCTTCTTGCTCTACCTAATTGATTAATTTCTGTATTTTCTAACTTCAAACCTAACTCTTCAGTAATAACCTGGCCTCCCGTTAACACAGCAATGTCTTGAAGCATTTCTTTTTTTCTGTCTCCGAATCCAGGTGCCTTAACGGCAAGGGTATTAAATGTACCACGTAGTTTGTTTATTACTAAAGTTGCCAGTGCTTCGCCTTCTACTTCTTCAGCAATAATTACAAGATCCTTACACCCTGACTGACTTAATTTTTCAAGCAAGGGTAAAATTTCTTGTAAAGAAGAAATTTTTTTATCAGTAATCAAAATATAAGGATCATCATAAACCGCCTCCATACGATCAGGATTGGTAACCATATAAGGAGAAACATAACCCTGATCAAATTGCATTCCTTTAACAATTTCTTTTTGCAGTCCAAAGGTTTTTGATTCTTCTACAGTAACTACTCCATCTTTACCCACTTCATCAAACACCTCGGCAATTAACTTTCCCATTTTTTCGTCTTCTGCTGAAATAGTAGCTACTTGAGCCATCTCTTCAAATCTTGAAACTTTTTTGGAAATAGATTTTAATTGTTGCACAACTTTTTCTACTCCTTTATCAATGCCTCTTTTTATTTCCAAAGGATTAGCACCTGCTGTTACGTTCTTAAATCCTTCTCTAATTAATTCTTGGGCAAGAAGAGTAGCAGTTGTAGTGCCATCACCAGCTACATCATTTGTTTTTGAAGCGACTTCTTTTACAATCTCTGCACCCAAGTTTTCAAACTTATCTTCTAGCTCAATTTCTTTGGCAATACTCACTCCATCATTGGTAATTTCTGGTGCTCCAAATCCCTTATCCAGAACAACATTTCTGCCCTTTGGACCCATTGTAATGGTCACAGCATTCGCTAATTTATCTACACCTTTTAAAAGTTTTTCTCTAGCTTTTTCTGAATACTTTATTATTTTTGCCATATTTTTTAAGCTTTTTAGCTTTTTAGCTTTTTAAACTTTTTTAAAAAGTTGCAAGCTAAGAAGCTATTCTAAAATTGCTAATATATCTTCTTCTTTTGCAATAAGATATTCTTTGTCATCGACCTTTATTTCGTCAGGACCATATTTTTTAAAGAGCACCTTGTCTCCTTTTTTCACATCTGGTGTCAATATTTTACCAGATGATAATTTTTTGCCTGGTCCCACGGCAATAACTGTTCCTTCTTGCGGTTCTTCTTTCTCAGCGGTTTCGGGTAATAAAATCCCGCTTTTTGTCTTTTCCTCTTTTTTTATTGGCTCAATCAAAATATAATCTGCAAGTGGTTTAATGTTCATAAAACATCTCTCGAATAAGGCTCGAATTAATCGAATGTTTCTCGAATGTTCGAGATTTATTCGGTTTCATTCGTGGAAAATTCGAGAATTATTTATTAGCAAACTCGACCTTTGATTGCTAATCCATTTTAGCAAAACAAATACCCTCTGTCAAGAGGGGTTTGATAATATATTTAAGGTAAATTTTTTAATTAAAATAATTTACTTAACAGCACAGCTAGATGTAAACGAATCATTAAAAATATCTATTCTATACAGCAATCAATTGCTTTTTTAACCAGTTCTCCTAATTTTCCCAAAAATCCCTTTTTTTCTTTATCGTGTTTATTTAACGCCTTATCATCAATTTTCTTTACATCACCAACATCAATCAATTTTAAATTCAATCCCCAAAAAAGAGAATATAAATCATATGCCTTATCAAAAAGATTATATGCCTCATCTTTTTTCCCTTTTCCCAACTGTTTTGTGCCAACCTCCATTAAACGCATTGAAGATGCAAGCAAATGCTTAGAAATACACCACAGTTCTCCCTCTGGTTCTTTAACTATTTTTTTCAAAAGTTCCTTTCGCATCTCACGAACATCTTTTATCATATCATAATATTCAGGCTTTTGAAGTTTAGCTCCAGTGAAAAAGAAGTGCTCCTCAATGCTCACCAAATTCATTATTGCAATACTCAAATCCTCATCAGACGATAAATCAAACTTATCTTTTTTTTTCATCTCATCCACTTTTTTAATAAATTCATCAACATTTTTTATCGGATTTTTATCATTATCTTTCATATATTTATTTTGTTAAAAAATAATAAAGAACACTTAAAATTATTAAAGGCAAAATAGATATTACAACTTTTTGAAAAGGAAAATAAACATGGCCATTATTTTTTTCTTTCAAGTAATAATGCCAATTTGCACCACACCAAAAAGCTATACTCCCTACAATAATTCCAAAAAGCAACTTGTCTAAATGGCAGAAACATAAAGCATTCAAAGGATTGCCTATAATTCCTGAGTAAAAAAGAGGAATTATTACTAACGCAAAATAAGCAATAACTACTAAAACAGTCCTTCCCCAAAAATGAATATTTTTCTTCGCAAGCCATCCATCTGTCCAAATAATTAAAGAAACAATTAATCCACCAATCCATAATCCTGTTATGGTATCATCAATCCCTAACCAACGAGAAAGGCCAACTCCTGCGCCCACAGCAATAGTACACAATGGACAAACAGCCAATGCTTTATTGCCAAAAAGAAATCCAGCCACTAAAAAAGAAAAAAGAAAAATAAGTGTCTTTTTCATATTTATTGCCCCTCAGCCATTTTTTGTTCAAAAAATTTGATAATTTCCTGTTCGCCCATCAAACAGTTTTTTCCATCCCAAAGAAATGGTATCCCAATAGAATCGCCTGACAAACCACAATCTTCCGCTCGCATCTGAAGTTCTTTTAAATTTAAATTATTATAATAAACCTCTTTTCGAGTAAAAGAAACTTTTTCTTGAACATTATTTTCTTCAATATATTCTTCTATAATTTTACAATGAGGACAATCATCGCTATAAAAAAGAACAACATTATTCATTGACTGTTGCATTGCTTCTTGATTTTGCTGCGAGGTCTCATTGTTTTCTATTTTATTTGCATTTTCTTCAGACAGAACAAAGATTGAAAAAATAAAAATTGCAATAAAAACAATAGTAGAAAAAACAATTTTTTTGTCCATATATAAATAATATTAAATCTCTTTTAATCTGTCAAATAAATTTATCCATCTTCCTTTGTGACAATAAATTATCCTTGCGAAAATTCTGACATCATTAATAATTGAGTTTTTTAAAAAAACAGGATAAGACAAATAAGATTAAAATTTTTTATCTTATAGCAAATTTAAAGTAAAAAAAGCTTAAGGTCTGTATAGGGCAACGATCTACTTTCGCAGCAAAAGCTACTATCATCGACCCTGAAGGATTTCACTTCTGTGTTCGAAATGGGAACAGGTGGAGCACCTTCGGTATCGTCGCCTTATACAAACCTCAAGCTTTAATTAATATGGAATATGTTTTTAAATTTAATCCCAAAAACAGTTTCATTCTCTATAATCATTCAATAAACTTAAAACTTAAAAAGTAAATAAAAATAGAAGTTTGAATCTGTTTATCTTTTTTAAATTGCCTTTTAAATTGGAGACTACAGTAAATGGTTTATTAGTACTGCTCGGCTTAACCCATTACTGAGCTTACACCTGCAGCCTATCAACCTCGTCGTCTTCGAGGAACCTAAGAGTCCTAATCTTGGGAGGGGCTTCCCGCTTAGATGCTTTCAGCGGTTATCCCTTCCAAACATAGCTACCCAGCGATGCCCTTGGCAGGACAACTGGTACACCAGAGGTTTGTCCATCCGGGTCCTCTCGTACTACGGACGGCTTCCCTCAAGACTCAACGCCTACGACAGATAGAGGACTAACCTGTCTCACGACGGTTTGAACCCAGCTCGCGTAAGATTTTAATCGGCGAACAGCCGAACCCTTGGGACCTTCTTCAGCCCCAGGATATCTTGAGCCGACATCGAGGTGGCGAACAGGGCCGTCAATGTGGACTTTCGGGCCCTACCACCCTGTTATCCCCGGGGTAACTTTTGTCTGATGATCTTCTCACGTTCTATAAAGATGAGTCGGTTCACTAAGCTCTGGTTTCCCAACTGCGCGGCTTTCCCGCCTTGCAGTAAAGCCAGCTTTTGCCTTTGTACGATCGTTCCGATTTCCATCCGGAACTAGCTGACCTTAATAGACTTCTCCGTTACCTTTTAGGAGAATAGCGCCCCACTAAAACTACCCGGCACCTACTGTCCCCTAAACAGGGTTAGAATTATCCTTTTGAGAGATGGGTATTTCACTGACGGCTCTGCCCTGACCGGAATCAGGGCTTCAAAGCCTCCCCACTATGCTACGCACCCAAAAAAATAATTCAATAAGAACCTATAGTAAAGCTCCCGGGGTCTTCCCGTCTTGTCGCAGGTAGAGAGCATCTTCACTCTCACTGCATTTTCACCGGGCTCCTCATTGAGACAGTTCTCTGGTCGTTACGCCTTTCATGCGGGTCGTAACTTACACGACAAGGGATTACGCTACCTTAGGACGGTCAGAGTTACCGCCGACGTTCACTAGGGCTTCGCTCCCTCAGCCACTTCATATCTGAAATCAGATACAAAGCAACCGGGAAGGTTAACCTTCTAGCACTGGTCAGGCGTCAGCCCCTATACTTCCTGTTACCAGTTATGCAGGGACCTGTGTTTTTGATAAACAGTCGCCAGAGATACGTTAACTGCGACCCACCTCGCGCTCCGCGCGAGAAAATCCCAAATCACAAATTTCAAATAACAAACAAATCTTAAATTCCAATGACTAAAATTCAAAACAGTTTTGAATTTTAGTGCTTGGAGATTGTTTGAAACTTGGTGCTTGGAATTTCCTTGTGCGAAGCACAAGGCAGGTAGGTCTTATTGCGAACTTACGACCACTTTTTTGCCGAGTTCCTTAATGAGGAATCACCCGTTCACCTTGGTGCTTTTACACCCATCTACCTGTGTTGGTTTGCGGTACGAATACTTTGCTAATAAATCCTACGAAGTTTTTCTCGGAAGCGAGCTCATTTGAATTTTCAGACAATTCTGAATTTTCTCAACTTTTGAAGTTGTTCCTCATCGAAATGAGAAACTGTCTTACGGATTTGCCAATAAGACCTTCTTAAGCAAAGAACGGAAATCCAATAATCCGCTCAAACTACTTCACTTCGTTGCTCCTTCAGAATTAGCAAAGAAGGGTCGGAATATTAACCGACTACCCATCCCCCGACACTTTTCAGTGACGAAGTTAGGATCGCCTAACCCTTGGTTGATATCCATTGCCAAGGAAACCTTAGATTTTCGGTGCTCTGCTTTCTCAGCAGAGTTGCGGTTACTCATGCCAACATTCTCACTTCCCTTCGCTCCACCAAAGCTCACGCTTTGGCTTCAACGCAAAGAAAACGCTCCTCTACCATCCTTGTGCTAAGCACAAGGATCCGTATCTTCGGTATTTTGTTTGAGCCCCGTTAAATCTTCAGCGCTCCTCTGCCCTCAAAGAGAACAAGTTCTCTTCTCGCGCCTCGTCTCATAAATGAGATTTGGCAGTCGAATAGTGAGTTGTTACACACTCTTTAAAGGATGGCTACCTCTGAGCCAACCTTCTATCTGTCTTAGCAGAGAAACTTCTTTTTCCACTTAACAAAAATTTAGGGACCTTAGATGACGGTCTGGGCTTTTTCCCTTTTGACTACGGAGCTTAGCCCCCGCAGTCTAACTACCTATTTTAATTTTCCAGCATTCGGAGTTTGGTAAGAATACCTACCCGAAGGCACAGTATTCTTTCCAGTGCTCTACCTCCAGAAAACATAATAGGCGCTAGCCCTAAAGCTATTTCGAGGAGAACCAGCTATTACCAGACTCGATTAGCTTTTCACTCCTTACCACAGGTCATCCCACCGTTTTGCAGCGCGGACGGGTTCGGGCCTCTCTCTGTATTTCTACAGAGTTCACCCTGCCCATGGTAAGCTCGTCTGGCTTCGGGTCTTTATTTGCCAGTTATTAATCGCGCAATTTCACACTTGATTGCTCTATGCCTACACCCTAAAACGGGCTTAGACAAACTGACAAAAAAACTCGTTGGCTCGTTATGCAAAAAGCACGACGTCACCTCGCGCTCCACGCAAGAAAACTCTAATTTCTAAACTCTAAATAATTTCAAAGTTCAAATTTCAAAACTCAAAAACTTTTTTGAGAGAAGAAAGGAACTTCGTTCTTTGATCGCTTTATTTTACTTAAAAAAGATTCAGCTTTAGAGTTTAGGGTTTTAAGTTTAGAGTTTGCTTGTGTGAAGCACAAGGCTCCGTCTCTTTGTAGGTCTATGGTTTCAGGTTCTATTTCAACGGGATCACCTCCCTGCTTTTCACCTTTCCCTCACGGTACTAGTTCACTATCGGTGAGATTAAGTATTTAGCCTTAGCTGATAGTCCAGCCAGGTTCCCTCGGGGCTTTCGTTTCCCGAGGTACTCAAGAAAGATGGCAAGAAGCATAAAGTTATTTTTATCTACTGGACTTTTACCTTCTATGGTTGTCCTTTCCAGGAACATTCGATTAATAACTTTACCTAAATATTCTTCCTCAGCAATTTCTCAATTTAAAAAATTGAGAAAGTTCTGATACCATCTCCTTACAACCCCCAGCCGCACCTCGCTATGCTCGGGCGGAATTTCTAATTTTCAATTTTAAATTTCTAAAAATTTTTGTTTGAAAATTTGTAAATTCCGTGCCAAACGCAGTGAGGTACGGCCAGGTTTGGGCTCCTCCCTTTTCACTCGCCGCTACTCAGGGAATGTCCTCGCGCTCCGCGCGAGAAAATCTCAAATCACAAATTCCAAATCACAAACAAATCTTAAATTCCAATAACTAAAATTCAAAACAGTTTTGAATTTTGAATTTGGTGCTTTGTGCTTGTTTGAAATTTCCTTGTGCGAAGCGCAAGATTGTTTTCTTTTCCTCCGCTTACTAAGATGTTTCACTTCAGCGGGTGTGCCCCTCGCATTCTGCTCAAAATCTCAAATCACAAGTTCCAAATAACAAACAAATCTTATAAATTACAATAACCAAAATTCAAAACAGTTTTGAATTTTGAATTTGGTACTTGGTGCTTATTTGTATTTTGGTGTTTATGATTTGGTGCTTCAAGCAAAATGCGAGGTAACGAGCATTTTGTGCTCGCTGGGTTTCCCCATTCGGAAATCCCCGGATCAAAGGTTGCTAAACACCTCCCCGAGGCTTATCGCAGTCACGCCACGTCCTTCATCGCCTTAATCTCCCAAGGCATCCTCCATAGACCCTTATTCTGTAGTCTCCAAATCAAAAAGCAAGTTAATGAAAATAAATTCATCTTCCTACTTTTAATGTTTGAAGAACTTATTTTTTTCCTCTTAAATTGTCAAAGAACTATCCTTCTCAATCATTTCTTTTTTTATATTTAAAAAACCGCTTGGAAGCGGCTTTTCAAGATAATTTAAAGCACAGGCATATTAGCCACTTCCAAATATAAAAAAACAATTCTTATTATACATAACCTTATACATTCTACTATTATTCTATAAAAAAAATAAAAAAAGTCAAGACCCCCTATAACTCCTAAAAGATAAGAAATAACAACATTGTTATTTCTTGAACGAAGTTGAAGAATTATTAATAAGACGTGTATCAATTCTTGTCATGTCCCGAGGAAATAAACTAGCTTCGCGAATATTCTGAAGGCCTAATATTTGTTTTGTTACTCGTTCTGCGCCAAAAGCAAATCCACCCTCAGGTGGCATACCATATTTAAATGCCTGTAAATAGAATTCAAAATCCTCTATCTTATTTCCCCATTTTTTTATATTATCAACTAATTTTTGGTATTGATGGATTCTTTTTCCGCCAGTCACCACTTCTAATCCTCGAAAAAGCAAATCAAAACTTAAGGTATAATCAGAATTTTCAGGATCAGGATAAGTATAAAACGGTCGCTTTTTTGTTGGATAATGAGTAATAAAAACCAAATCTGATTGATATTTTTCTTTTACAAATTGACAAATTTCTTTTTCGTCCTCTGGATCTAGATCCAATTCTTGTCGCCGGTTTCTGCCGGTCCTTTTTGAAATAATTTCTTGGGCTTCACGCATTTTTAAACGAGGAATATTTTTTTCTATTAAAGGCAAGGAGGCATTATGTAATTTCAATTCTTTTGAGCAATTTTTCTCAATTTGAAGGAATATTTTTTTAATCACGTTTTCGCAAACATCCATTAATTCTTCCCAAGAATCAATAAATCCCATTTCAGCATCTAAACTAATATATTCTGTCAAATGACGTGTAGTAATACTGGGTTCTGCCCGATATGCCTTTGTAATTGTAAAAACTCTTTCAAACACCGGCACTAATATTTGTTTATAAAGTTGTGGGCTTTGTGCTAAATAAGCATCATTTTTAAAATAATCGATATGAAATACTTCAGCTCCTCCTTCAGCACAAATGGGCACAATAGCCGGTGATTCAAATTGAGTAAATCCCATTTCCTTAAGAACACTACGAAAACTTGCAATAATCTCCTCTTGGACTTTAAAAATAGCTTTTATCTTATCATTCCTTAAGGTCAATGGCCTATAATCTAATAATTTTGGCAATCTGCATTTAAGGTCTTTAAAATCAAATGGTAAATTTTCAGCAGTATTTAAAATTTTTACTTTTTCAGCTTTCATTTCTATTTCACCGGTTTCTATTTCGGAATTTGACATTTTGGGCGGTCTTTTTTTTATTTCACCTTCTATTTCCACCACATACTCATCTTTCACGTCTGTTACCAAGTCAGGCACACAAACTACTTGTAAGACACCAGACCGATCTTTTACATCTAAAAAAACAACTCCGCCATGATCTCTGCGAGAGTAAACAAAACCGCAAATTTTAATTTTTTCTCCAATTAAATTTGGAGAATTTTTTATAAGCGTTCTTTGCATAAATACAAAAGAATAAAAAACTATCTATTAATATTAATTGTTTGGTGTTCCGTTTTGACTGGGCGGTACTGTTTTATCATCTTGAGAATTTCCCTCTGTTGGCTCTTCTTTTTTCTCCTCTTTTTTGTTTTCTTCCGGCTGCCTCAGATAATAAACAATAAAACCCACCACGACAACAATAACAATAACCCAAACCCATGTTATTGCATCCATATATTATAAAAGGAGCTTTAAACATCAAACCCATCTTTTACGTTTTAAACTCATTAATTAAAATTTAGAAACTCCTTTTTTAAATTTTGACCTTTTTCCTTTTCAACACAGAAAAGGATTTTTTAAAATTGATATGTATAATTAAAAATGCTGAACCCTTTTTAAAACAGCTTAAGATTATATCCCATCAATTAATTTTACAGCTTCTTTCTTTTCTGTTAAGCCCGCAAGCACAACAAGTAAACCATTTTTTCCTTGTCCAAAAATTTGCAAACTCTTTTTGGTGGACGGTGCAGGGATCGAACCTGCGACCTCTTCGATGTGAACGAAGCGCTCTACCGCTGAGCCAACCGTCCTTAAAGAGTAACTCCTAATTTATCAATAATTTTTTTATGATTATGGGAAAAAATATCTTTTAAGAATCGATCATTGATTTCAAACCGATAATGAAATTCTTCTACCGTCATCATTGCCCATCTGATTTCTTTGCCTGCTTGACTTTCAATTTTTTTTATTATTTTGAGCAGTTTTGCCTTTTTTGGTTTTTTACTTACAATTAAAACATCCACCGGTGCCTTTTCTTCTTTTAAAAGAACACCACTTATCACTACTAACTGCACCCCTGATTCTCTTTTAAAGAGTATAGTAATGTCTTTTAAAGGAACTACAGGTCCTGCTAAAATCAATGCTCGTAATTCTGAAAAAAGAGAAAATTTTGGATTTAAACCATAAAAATATTTACTCCGTGATGATTCTGAGATTGTTTTTGATTTTTCCTTCCGGGTCTTTTTTTGCAGAAGATTAATTTTTTTTAATTTTTCCAATTCTTTTTTAACTGTGCTAATATTAATTTGACATCTTGCTGCAACTTCCCTTGCGTCAAAAATTTCTCCTTCATTTTGAAAAAATAATTTAAGAATGCGGGGCCTTATTTTTGAACCAAATAATATTTCTAATTCTTCCATATATTTTCTTTTAAAAATTTAATAAATTTTTATATTAAATTTTTTAAAAATTATAAAATTTATTATTTTCTATATATAATAATAAAAAAAAACTTACATATTGTCAAAACCTGTAAAAAGAGTTATTATATAATAATAAAAATAAATCTAAAATTTTAACTTTAAAATAATATTTATGCGCATTAAAGAACTATTGTTTGATGTAAAAGAACTCACTGTTTATTGTGAAAGCTTTGTTTACGAACCAAGCAATGTTGAAGAAGAAAAACTAGGCCATCTTTTTATGCTTGGCAGAATAAGAAATAGCGATGAATCATCTTTCTATTTAATAAATCTTTTAGCTTCACGCATTAAAAGAGAATACTACAACTCACTTCGTCGTTCTGCCAACGAGGCCTTTGAACTAGCGCTTAAAGAAGCCAATAAGGTTTTAAAAGACAACGAGGATAGAATTAATTGGTTGGGCAATCTTGATTTTTTTGTAGCCAGTGTAGTGCAAAATCGCATCTATTTTACTCTATTGGGAAAAATGCGGGCTTTTATTTTGCGGTCTAATGAAGTAGTAGATCTAGTTCAAAATTTAATTCCCGAAAGAGATGTTTTATTTCCATTCTCTACAGTAATTCAGGGAGCACTTAAAAAGGATGATGTTTTGATCTTTTCCACTTCTAATATTTTTTCCAAAGAAAAACTTCTTACTCAGGGCGCCCAATTATTTCCACTTGAAGAAAAAAAATTGAAAGAACTGATTGAAACTGATGAAAGTGGGGTTGCCTTGGTGGTAGAAACAGGTAAAACAGCTGAAGTCATTGAAAGATTTACTCCAGCCCTCTCTCCTCAAAAATCTCTTTTAAAGGTGCCTTCCCTCTCTCCTGAAAAAAAAGAAAAAATTGCTACTAATTTTCAAACCCTTTCTCAGAACTCTAAAATATTTTTTAAAACAGCTGGTGAAAAAATAAAAAATTTCTTTGTAAAGATTCCTATATTGATAAAAAAATGGCGCAAGCCCACAACGCCCAAGCAAAAAGAAACCATACCCAGTATTACTCTTGAAAAAGTAGATACCGGCATAAAATTTAACTGGCCAAAGATTAAAAGAACTCTTTTAAAAAAAGAAGTGATAATTCCATTTTGTTTTTTAATTATTGGACTTATTGGGTTTGGAATTGTCCAAAATCAAAAAAATTTCCAAATCTCTTCTGCTGAAAACACCATCTCAACCGTAGAAGAAAAAAAACAGGAAGCAGAAAATAAATTAATTTACGGAGAAAAAGAAAATGCGCTGTCTTTATTTGGAGAGGCACTGGAACTATTAAATACAGATGAATATTTATCGTGGCCTGCAGAACAAAAAGAAAAAGCTGATTTATTGAAAAAAGATCTTGAAAACAAAATTAGTGAATTAACAGGAAGAAAAATTTTATCTGATATTTCTCCTCTTTTTGAAATAAAAGAGGGAGTTGAAAAATGGGAACCTCAGGGCATAATAATGGTGGAAAATAATATTTATATTTTCTCAAATGTTTCTAACCTAATATACAAATGGGATACAAAAACAAAAAAAGAAATATTTTTTCCAGTAAATGCTGAAGGAGTAATAGGCGCTACAGTAGTAAATAATGTGCCGATCTTTTTATCAAATGTAAAAAAAATTGCTCTTGAAAATGAAAAAACTTTTGACCTTTCTTTCCCTTATGAAATAAATCTTCAAGATAATCCAGCAATTGAATTAGATAATTTTCAAAATAACTTTTATATTTTTGATCAAAGCCAAGGTGAAATTATCAAATATCCATTTTCTGAAAATGAAGTGGGCAACAGCACTCTTTGGTTTAAAGAACGAAAAGCTGGAAAAGAAGGCGTCTCTGTTGCTATTGATGGAAACATTTATTTATTACAACAAAATGGCATTGTCAAAAGATTCTCTGCGGGGTCACTTAAAGAAGAAATTGCTTCTCCTAACGTTTTTCCTAAAATCAAAAACGCAACAAAGATTTTTACTTCACCAAACAATAATTATCTTTATATTCTAGAACCAGAAGAAAAAAGAGTAATAGTTACCAATAAAAAAGGAGAATTAATTGTGGAATATCAAAGTGAAAAGTTTGAAGATCTAATAGATCTTTGGGTAACCCCTCAAGATAAAAAGATTTATTTGCTTTCAATAAATAAAAAAGCAGAAGATCAATTATCTTCTACTATAAGTCAAGTATTTGAGATAGAAGTTGAAACAAAATAATAGTTTTGAATTGCTTTTAAAAATAAAATTAGTCCGCCATTGGATAAAATAATAGGCGGACTAATTTTTATTTTAACTTTTTATTTTATTTCAACTGTTGCACCAGCTTCTTCAAGTTTTTTCTTTGTCTCTTCTGCCTCTTCCTTTTTTGCTCCTTGCATCAGTGTTTGAGGTTCTTTCTCACTAGCATCTACCAAATCCTTTGCTTCTTTTAAACCCTTCCCTGTTATTTCCTTTACTATCTTTATCACAGCGATTTTTGAAGCACCAGGATTTTTAAGAACTAGATCAAAAGCGGTTTTTTCCTCTTCGGCAGCTGCGCCTGCTGATGCTGCGCCTGCTGCAACTGGAGCGGCCATCATTGGTGCTTGAGCTGAAATATCAAATTTCTCCTCCAACACCTTTACCAATTTTGCCAAATCTACCACTTTTAATTCCTCGATCTCCTTTACAATATTTTTCAGATTCTCTGGTATTTCTATTTCTTTTTTTTCTTTTTGATCTTCTTTTTTCTCTGCCATAAGTTTAATTAAAAATGTAAAGTGTAGAAACGCGGCTTTTGCTACTTTCTACCTCTACTTTTCAATTTTAAATTTTTGGACCTTTTTATTCGCGAACATTCGCAAATATATATACCAATTTTTGTAAGTTCCCTTTCAGAGCATAATTTAATTTTACCATCGGCGCTTTCAAAATATTTACCACACTTGCCAAAATTTCTTCTTTCGTAGGAAGAACTGCCAATTCCTTTAATTCATTAGAACTTAAAATCTTATATCCAAATTGATCTTTTAACAAGCCACCAATAAATTCCAATCGTTCTTTTTTCCCTTCCTTTTTGAAATTAAAAATAATTTTTGCTGGTAAAATTTCATCATTGCTAAAAATAGCTATTACTGACCCTGAAATTTCTGGAAAATCAATCTTCTCTTCTGAAAGCGCTTTTTGAAGCAATCTTCTTTTTACAACAAAAACATCGGCTCTTGCTTCGTTCTTTAGTTGTTTTTTTAATTCCCTTTGTTTCTCCATTGATAGTCCCTCAAAATTACAAAAAACAGCTAATTTATTTTCTCTTAATTTTTTTTCAATTTCTTTAACAAGTTCTCTTTTTTGTGCTTTTTTCAACATAAATTAATTATTATAAAAATCTGCGGAAATTTTTACCGCAGACTTTTTTATTTTTATATCCTGTGTTCCAATAATTATTTTTCCTCGGAAGGACTTATCACCTTGTACTTTAAACAAGATCTTAGAACATATGTCATTTTCAAGCAATTACACAGAAAATAATCAGTGCAGTTCAGCGAACTTGTCCAAAGCACAAGATTGTGCCTTCTGTCTACGGTAATAGTATATTATAAAATTTTAAATCTTTTGTCAAATGCCTGATCAAAGTAAAGGGCGACAGATGAAGAAAGACTCCAAAATAGGAAAACCTCATCGACTATTTTACAAATTTTCTAATATCTTTTGAGAAAATTCTTCAGCAGCGCTGGGACCATTGGCAGTAATAATCTTACCATCTCTCACCACATTTTTATCTATATATTCTGCACCATTGTCTTTTAAAATCTTAATAGGTGTTGTATCTAAAGGACTTGTCCAAACTGTTGCTTTCTTCTCTTTTAATACTCCTGACCTTGCTAAAATCACAGGAGCAATACAAATAGCTGCTAAAATCTTTTTTTGAAATACTGTCTCTCTTGCCAAACGATAAGAATCATCATTGTCTAAATTCTGCAAACAACCAGGTCCTCCAACAAAAATCACTGCATTAAAATTTTCCGGTTTTACTTCGCTTATTAAAAAATCAACCCGCGCTTCCCCTCCGTCATCTCCTAATGCAATTCCTAATTTGGTAGAAGCGGTTTTTACTTCAACACCGGCACTCTCCAAAATTTCCTTTGGCACAAAATATTCTTCATCTCTAAATCCCTGGAAGGCAATAACCATTACTACTCTCTTTTTTATTTTGGGCTTATCAATATTTATCTTTATTGCTTCTTTGGCAACAACTTGTTCCATATTTTTATTTTATAACAATTTAAATTGAAAAGCAATAAACAAACAAAATACTAGATATTAAAAAGTTGCTTTGCATTTTGAGTTGTAATATTTATTACTTTTTCCACGCTTACCCTTTTTATATCAGCAATATTCTCAGCAATAAATCTAATAGAAGCGGGCTCATTACGTCCTGGTTTTATTGCACTTTTTGTAAAAACAGGCGGCATTAAAAAAGGACAATCACTCTCGATTAAAATTTTATCCAAAGGTGTTATTTTTATATTTTCTATAAAATTAATTCCTTCAATATTTTTAAAAATAATCCCATTAAAACCAATATAAAAACCCATCTTAAGATATGCTTCTAATTCCTCTTTTTTACCAACAAATCCATGCATCACTCCTTTTCTTCTTTTTTTAAATGATAAATATTTTTGAGACAATAAAATTTCAATAAGATCTTGATGGGCCATGCGACAATGAAAAATTACTGGAAGGTTTAATTCACTTGCCAATTTCAATTCTTGAAAAAGCAAATCTTTTTGCTTTTTTTTAAATATTTCTTTTTTCTTTGTTGTTTTTGGCTTCCAATAATAATCCAACCCCACTTCACCAATTGCTACCACTCTTTGATTTTTACTAAGTTCCTTGTATTTTTGATAATTAAATTTATCTTCTGTTAAATCTTCCCAATTTTTACATTTTGATTTTTGATTTTTGATTTTTATCAATCCTGTATCCAAATTAATAGGATGGAGTCCGATCGCTGCCCAGGCCTTTCCTTGGTATTGTTGAGCTATTTCAATCGCTTTTTTTGAAGTTTCAAAATTCGTACCAATATTAATCATTGAAACCTTATTTTCAAAACATCTTTTAATCACCTCATTTCGATCTTCTTCAAAATCACTAAAATTTAAATGACTATGAGTATCTATTAACATATTTTTAATTTTCATCAGCCAGTCTTTATTTAATTTTTTTCTATTAATATTTAAATTTACTTAGGTTCAAAAATTTAATGCAATATTTACAAATAATTAAATAATAAATAGAAAGTGAAAAGGAAGAGATTCCGTTGTGTAGTTGTAAGCTTCGCCCGAGATTGCTTAGCTCATGTTAAATACAAAAGAGAGTTGTTGCGTTAAAAACTTAAACCTGCCTTTTTAATTAAATTAGAATTTAAATGATAAAGTTGTAAATTCCCCAAAAATGACAAAACGTCCCTAAAATAGTTAAGATATGAAATATTTCATGAAAACCAAACTGTTTACAAAAATTGGGCTTTTTTTGAGCATATATATAAGCACCAAGGGTATAAAAAAATCCTCCTAAAAGCAACCATCCAATAAAGGAAACAGAAACCTTCTGGCTTAACGGATAAAGCAAAACAACGCTTAGCCAACCCATTACAACATAAATAGCTGTAGCTACCCACCGAGGAACATTAGTCCAGAATTTTTTTAAAAAAACCATTGAAATACCAAAAATAGCTAAAGCCCAAATTAAAATTAGAGAATACCATCCCCATGGGCCCCAAAGAGGAATAAGACAAATTGGTGTATAAGTTCCTGCAATCAAAATGTAAATCATTGCATGATCTATTTTTCTAAAAATATCTATTTCCTCTGGTGAATGTCCGAAAAGATGATAAATTGTGCTCGAGGCATAAAGAAAAATCATACTCAATCCAAAAACAGAAAAAGAAATTATTTTAATAGACGACTGTTCTTGAACAGCTGAGCTTATTAAAATAACTGTACCAAAAACAGACAGCACAGCGCCAATTAAATGACTCAGCCCGCTCACAGGATCTTTAATTTTAATTTTTAATGCCATAGTAGTTTTAAAATCATTACAATTTTCATTTTACAGCATTATTACATTCTTAAGAATGTAATAATGCCCAACAAAAAACTAACCTTGATTATCGCCAAAAACATTATTAAAACTTTTTAAATAATCTTTAATTAATTTTATGTCTTCAAGGTCTTTTGGACGGCCCAATTTTGTTTTCCATTCTATCAAATCTTCCAAGCATACAAACCTTAATCCTTGAATTTTCTCAGCTTTCTTTATCATTTTAGTTAAATCTCCAAATTTAGACCTCCAGCCATTTGCTGAAAAAATTTCTATTTTCCCTAATTTAATTTTATCATTTTGAGAATATTCTTTTTGAAGTTTTTTATACAAATCATCTGTCACTATTATATCCAAGTCTCTAGCTTCTCGAATTCCTCTTACCGCTAATGGTCCACTTCCCAAAATTGCATATTTTCCATCGGGCAAATCTAACTTCCTCAATTCATCTAATAACTTTTCAAACTTTTTATTCATAAAACTAAATTATTTTAATATTAGATTAAACAGAAATCAGTTATCAGAAATCAGAAAAAGGAAATCAGAAATGAGGCAATCCCTTTCCATCTTCCACCTTCTGTTTATTTTTAATATCCAAATCCGTTTTCTAATTTTTCTACATCGCCTGTGGTTGGGTTTACTACACGATAATAACCAGAACCAGATGGTCCTGTCTCCCATTTTGAATCCAAGGGTGCCCAATAATGATCGCCTGTACTGGGAGAATAAACATTTTCATATCCTAGCATTCCTTCTGACCATTCACTGCTTGCTTCGTCTAAAGTTGACTGTCTTTTTTCATAAGAATCTATAATCATATCTGAAACTTCATCATTGGAAGAAGCAGAAGGAGAACTAGAGGGCTGTAATTTTGCTGTGCAACGCATTGAAAGAGAAACATTAAAAGCCAAAGCAGAATTTTCTTTCCATTTATCAGAAGTAGTAATAGCTGATCGAAGAACAATAATAAATCCACCATCTGAAAGATCCCATGTTCTATATAAAAAAATACCGGTAACTGGTCTGTTTTTTTGCGGCTCAATCGCCTTAAATGTTCTTGTTTTATAATCATTACCAACATCAATCGCCTCACTAAGCCAAGAAAAATTAGTATATCCTAGACTTGAGAGATCAACCTCAATAAACTTTTCAGCAGAATTAAGACCATAAAAAGTAGCAAAGTCACCTGTCAAGCCAACCATTCCGTAAGAAGCCATTGATGTTTCATCGGGACTAAAAGCATCATAACCAAAACCGACTGATTGCATGCTTTCTATGTTTGCCCAGCCAGCTGGAGCAAAAGCATAGCAATTTTGAGTGGAAATTTTAGTAAGATTAATAGCATCAGAATCAATCGTTTTTGTTACTGCCATTAATTCTTTTGTTTCTTCAGAAGAACTTGTTGAGCTTTCTTTTTCTGATGGCAAATAAGGTAATTTTTCATCTTGATTTACTTCTCTATTGGTTTCTTTTCTTTCATTGTCTGATTTGTTTATAAGTTTAAGGATCCCTGTCATCGCTAAACTAATTGATATTATTAAAATAATTAAATTTTTTTTATTCATAAAAACAAAAAAAGAATATTTTAAAATTGATTAGACATTAAAACATCTTTTTTAAATTAATATAATTTTGGATTTAATTTTTGATCTTACAAATAATGGGCGGATTTGTTCTAGCAGGGCTATTCTTTTTTCTCTTAATAATTTCTTTTACTATTTCAAAAGAAACATCTGTTAAAAAGGAAATCTCTTTTGCACTAAAATTACCTTGATCTAAAAATTTTAAGATGGTATCTAACCGCTGATAAGGAATTATTAACGACTGCTTTTTGCCGCGATCCCTTGCAAAATCAATGATAGGTATTGTTTCAATAATTTGCTGAGGCAATTTTAATCTTTTTGCCATCTCAATTACTTCAGTTTTGTATAAATCTCCTAAGGGGAAAATGTCTGCTCCCCCATCTCCATATTTTGTAAAAAATCCTGATTCTAACTCTGATTTATTTATTGCTCCTATTACCAATAATTGTGACTCTTCAGCAAAATAATAAAGGGTTGTCATTTTTAAACGTGACTTAAGATTCTCTTTAGCAATTTCGCTTGTTTTTGAAAAAACCCCAAGAAAACTCTCAAAAACATCTCCAAGATAAACCCTTTTGGTGTTAATTGAAAGATGTTTTTTTAAAAGATCCGCATTGTTTATTAAGGGACAGGTCTTAAAAAATGGCATTTGGACAAAAACAATTTTTTCTCTTAGCGCCTTTTTTGCTAAACAAGCTGTGACCGAAGAATCAATGCCACCAGATATACCCATTATTGCTCCCCTTGCCCCAGCATTTTTGATTTCGTCTTTAATAAAAGAAACAATTTTTTTCTCTGGTAATACGCTGTAAGATTTAATTCGCTCTTTACCCTTATTTTTTTTTAAATATCTTAATACTGGCTCGGGCACTAAATTCTGCCATTTTTTATTGGCGACAATTTTTTTCCTAATCATTGTGCCTGATAAACCATTTAAAAATACAGGGTGAAGAGTTACCTTAGCGCCTAATTTTTTGAAACAGTATTCTGTCCAGGCATTTCGGGTAAAAACTTCTATCTCTTCTGGCTTTGACTTTGTTATTTCTAAAATTTTTTTTACCCACAATGTATCGTCCTCAATAAAATCTGGCACTCCAAAAATACTGAATTTTTTAATTCTGGCTTTTAAAAGAGCATTTTGCACCATTGTTTTTCTTTCGTTAAAAGAAAAAGGATTCTCTTTTGTTGCAAATTCTTGAGCACTGCCAATTACAATAACAATCTCTCCGTTATTTTTTGCAATCCATTTTACAGCCTCTAAGTGTCCTTTATGAAATGGCTGGAATCTTCCTATAAAAATTTTCTTTTTCATATTTTTGGAAATAAAATTTCACTTTTATGGGTCTTCAATTGTTTTAATATCTTATCTGCTGTTTGGGGTAAAATTGGTTGGAGCAAATAACTTATTTGTTCAATCGCAAATAATAAATCACTAATAACTTTTTGATCTTTCTGTTCCCACGGTCGCTCTTTCTCAATGTATTTATCACAAAAACCAATCAAATCCCATACTGCTATCAAAGCTTCATTAAACTTAAAATTTTCTAATGATAATTGATATTTTTTTGAAGTATCGCTGATTGTTTTTTGAAAATTTTTATTTTGAAACTGTTTAGAAATTATTTTAAACTCCTCTGCGGGCCGAATTAGAGAAAATCGAAAATGAGAAATTTCAGCAATCTTCATCACTCTTGCCGTTAGATTGCCCAACCCCGCTGCTAAGTCACTATTATATCTTTTTTCAAACTTTTCATAAGTAAAATCCCCGTCTTCGCTAGGTGGAATTTCACGCAAAAGATAATAACGAACTGCATCAGTACTATATTTATTCACTAAATCAAAAGGGTTAATAACATTCCCTAAGCTCTTTGACATTTTCTGACCATTAGAGGTAATAAAGCCATGAATAAAAACTTGACGGGAGGGTGATAGCCCAGCTGACATTAACATTGCTTGCCACATTGATGTCTGCTGGCGCAGATTGTCTTTGCCAGCCACTTGAAGACCAGGCCAAAAATTATTGAATGTTTTTAAATCATCTGGCCAACCAAGACAAGAAATATAATTAACCAAAGCATCGAACCAAACAAACATTACTTGTTCCTCATCGCCTGGCACTGGAACACCCCAGGACATTTTTTCTTTCACTCGTGAAATGCTAAAATCTTTTAACCCTTTTCTGGTAAAATTAATAATCTCGTTCATTCTTTCTTTCGGTAAAACAAATTGTGGATTTTTCTGATATAGATTTAAAAGTTTTTTTTGGTATTTTGAATAGCGGAAAAAATAATTTTCTTCCTCAAACACTTCCAGATCTTGATTGGGATGAAGAAAACATCTTCCATTTACCAAATCAGAATCTGTTTTTTCCATTTCACAACCCACACAATATTTTATTTTATATTTTCCCTTATAAATATCATTGTTTTTAGCACATCTTTTCCAAAATTCCTGAGCGGCCTTAATATGTTTTGAATCAGTGGTGCGAATAAAACTATTATAACTTAAACAGAGAGCATCTTTTAATTTTCTAAATTTCTCTGAATAAATATCGCAGTATTCCTTAGGATTTAAACCAAGATCATTTGCTTTGCGAAAAATCTTCAAACCATGTTCATCAGTGCCTGTGTTAAAAAATACCTCATATCCTTTTTGCCTATAATAGCGCGCAATCACATCAGCCTGAACAATTTCCAGCGCAAACCCCAAATGAGGATCACTGTTTATATAAGGCAAAGTAGTAGTAATATAAAACTTGGACATAAAAATATTTAATTTTTAATCTTTAAAACATATTCTAATTAATTTTACTTAATTTTCTCTCAAAAATAAACCCCCCACCTTTAAGGGTGAGGAGTTATAAATCCTGTTTTTAGGAATTAGCGTTGAAAACGCTCGTCTCTTTTCTTTTTCCAACAGTCCCTGCAATAAAGAGGCCTATCAGGAGCGGGCTCAAATGGAAGTTCAGTAATTTTTGCTCCGCATTCACTGCAAGCCCAATCACCTTGATGCATTTTTCGTTCAAAATTCCTTTCTTTATCGAAAGCCATAAATTTAACTTTTTAGCTTTTTAGAATCTTTATATAGATTTAAAAAAACTACAAACTTATTATATTGGCGACCTTTCTCCGTAGTAAAAATTTACCACGGCATTACTTAAGTCGCTTTCTTAATACAAGGGCCTTCGATATAAATATCTATTTGCCGTAGTTTAAGATACGCTGACTTAATAAATTATCTAATAATTTTAACAAATTATTGTTAAAAAATCAAACTTTAAAAATTTGCTTTTAAGTAGCTTTGTCGAACCAGCCCCAAGTGATCAATCTTTAAGGATCTTTGATCAACTCCTTTTATTTTTAAAAGCAGAATTCTCAGCTTTTAAAAATAGTCGACAAAATTTAAAAAGATTTATTCCATCGACAGGTTCCCCTACCGATGCCTTGTTACGACTTCACCTTGGTTGCCGACCTTACCTTAACCCCTCGCCTAATTAGCGACATTTTATTAATTTGCGCATAAGCGCTTCGCTAATTAGGTGAGGGGCTTTGGGTACTGCCGACTTCCCTGGTGTGACGGGCAATGCAATAATTGAAAGCTAATTTTGCGTTCCCACTACGCAAGCGGATTTCCCGCACGCAGCGGAGCCCTATATTTATGCATCTGCAATTTTAACTCTTTTATCTGCTTTAACTCTTTTTCCGTTATGTGCTTTCCCTTTTTATCAGAAACAATTTCAAAAATTTTACAGAATAAATCAAAATCATTTTTCCTTCCTATGCTACGAGGATGATGCTTCTGAAAAAATGGGATAACTACTTCAGAAATTTTTTGATAACTGCTAATTTCAAACCTATAACAGTTTCTATGGTTCAATCTTTTCTCTTTTTGCAAATAAATACTTCCACAACCAAAGAAATTTTTTACTTCTTCTAGCAAGGATAATTCATCTTCTCTTAATTTAATATAATAGCGACACTCTATCCGAGGATATTTGCTTAATCCTTTCCGAAACGGATGTATAAATACAGTAAAACTACCCTCTCCATCAGTTAATCCAACTATATAATCTGCAGATAACATAAATTATAGGTAGAGTCCTTCCCTGCCTAGATTTTACTTTTCAAAATTTTGGCAGGTACTATAACTCAGCTGACTCCCAGTATTTTCGATGTAATTTTTTTACATCAATGCTTTCTTTTAAAAATACTGGGTCTCCTTGGGTCACTTTTAAAACTTTTCCTGACATCCCAACTGAGGCGGTAAATTAATCTTCTCTACCTCACCGCCCAAATCGTAGATCGATTACCTCTTTTCTAAATTTGGTTGGGCTATCATTTGTCTTAAGATCCTTCAGTCTTAACCTTGCGGTATAAGACCTATCTTTCAACTACCTTTCTGGCAGACTACCAGAAGGAATGGATTTTAACCATCTAGCTTTAAAAGCTGCCAAGCGCATTTATTAAGGTGAGTACAAGGTTCGGGGACATATTCACCGCGGCGTGGCTGATCCGCGATTACTAGCGATTCCAGCTTCATGAGGTCGAGTTGCAGACCTCAATCCGAACTGAGACCGGTTTTGATGAGATTAGCTCCGTCTTACGACTTGGCAAACCCATTGTACCGGCCATTGTATCACGTGTGCAGCCCAGGACGTAAGGGCCATGCGGATTTGGCGTCATCCCCTCCTTCCTCCTTGCTATTGCAAGGCAGTCCCCTATGACATTTAAAACATAGGGAAAGGGTTGCGCTCGTTACCCCACTTAAGGGTACACCTCAGGGCACGAGCTGACGACAACCATGCAGCACCTGTGCCAGATTCCGAATTGACGGTCCTCTTCGATTTCTCTTAGAGTACATTCTGGCATGTCAAGCCCTGGTAAGGTTCTTCGCTTGTCGTCGAATTAAGCCACGTGATCCACCGCTTGTGCGAACCCCCGTCTATTCCTTTGAGTTTTAGCCTTGCGGCCGTACTTCCCAGACGGCTGACTTAACGCGTTAGCTTCGCCACTTAGAGGGTCGACACTCCAAATAGCTAGTCAGCATAGTTTAGGGCGTGGACTACTGGGGTATCTAATCCCATTCGCTACCCACGCTTTCGTCCTTCAGTGTCAGGAATGCTCTGGTTGGCTGCTTTCGCTTTCGGTGTTCCCCACGGTATCAACGGATTTTACCCCTACACCGTGAGTTCCACCAACCTCTAACACCCTCAAGTCCTATAGTTTTTCTTGCGATTCTTTGGTTAAGCCAAAGGATTTAACAAGAAACTTATAAAACCACCTACGGACGCTTTACGCCCAGTAATTCCGGATAACATTTGAGGCACTCGTATTACCGCTACTGCTGGCACGAGTTTAGTCACCTCTTATTCAACTGGTACTCTCATCCACTAAAAGTGGATTGCTCCCAGTTAAAAGCGGTTTACAATCCGAAGACCTTCTTCCCGCACGCGGCGTCGCTCGATCAGGCTTTCGCCCATTGTCGAAGATTCTCGACTGCTGCCTCCCGTAGGAGTGGGAACCGTGTCTCAGTTTCCCTGTTGGGGGCCGTGCTCTCACACCCCCTACCCGTCATTGCCTTGGTGGGCCATTACCTCACCAACAAGCTGATAGGACGCAGACCAATCATAGAGTGATTTCTTGCGAAATCTTTACTGATAGCCGATTGCTTACCACAAGAAATCACTCTAAATTCAAAAAGCAAAAAGCAAAAAGCAAAATTTGGAATTTTTCGTCTTTTATTTTGACTTTTACGTTTTGAATTTTGAATTAAATCCTTGCGATAAATAATCGACTATCAGACCATTTGGAATTACCTCACCTTTCGGTGAGCTATGCCAAACTCTATGGTATGTATCTACGTGTTACTAACCCGTTCGCCACTATTCAGTTCTTTCTTGCGAAAAAACTGAACCGTTCGACTTGCATGCCTCATCCACGCCGCCAATGTTCATCCTGAACCAAGATCAAATTCTCAGTTATAAAACCCGTCTGCTATTGACAATTGCCAAAAGCATACGGGTGGACTGGTTCGACAAAACTACTTAAAAATTCATTTGTTCAATTGTTAAAGAACAACTTATTCTTTTTATATATATCAAAAAATAAAAAAAATGTCAACCTTATTTACTGTATTTTAAAAATAAACCCTTTTTTTCTATTTTTGGGCTTTTGTTTATAATTAATAATTATTTTTTTCCAATCGCTCTTTTATCAACTCTCCTACCTCTCGTGGTGTAATACTGGTTTTTAAAACATATTTTTCTGCTCCTAATCTTTGTCCTTTTTCTCTTTCTTCGGGTGCCTCATAATTGGTAAAAATAAATACTGGAATATCTTTTGTTTCTGGATCATCTTTTAGGGTCCTTAAAACCTTCATTCCTGACATCCCTGGCAAAAGAAGATCAAGAATAATTAAATCAGGCCTTTCTTCTTTAGCCGCCTCAAGACCATCTTCTCCGTCTAAAGCATATTTAACATTAAACCCTAATCTCTCCAACTCTACTTTGTACATATCTACTAACACTTCCTCGTCTTCAATAATTAAAACTTTTTTGGACATAAACTTTAATCAAAAAACAAAATGGAAAATTTTTATTACTGATTTAATCTTCCTATTTGTTTATTATAGACATTTTATATTTGTAATTCAATACTATTATAAAAATTTATTTATCTTGACAGGTTTAATTTTTCAGCAAGATAACCCCAAGAAAAATAAATGTGTATATGTAAAATTCTAAACTAAGTTAATTTAAATTAGTTATTTCTTTACTGGCAACTCAACATAAAAAGTAGAACCCTTACCTTTTCCGGGTGATTCTGCCCAGATCTTGCCTTTATGAACCTTAACAATTTCTGATGAAAGGTAAAGCCCTATACCAATTCCAGAAGGATAAACAGAGGTTGCTTCTTCTGATCTTGAGAACAGTTGAAAGAGTTTTTCTTTTTCCTGAGACATCATACCCATACCTGTATCTTGAACAGAAATTTGAATGCTTGAAGGGCAAGGTTTAAGATTTACCGTAACTCCACCTTTGCTTGTATACTTTAAAGCATTATCAATAAGATTTAAAATAACTTGACGTAACTTTTGAGGATCAGCTGTAATCTTGGGCAAGGGCTGCTTTGGCTTATTAAAAACAAGATAAAGACCTTTCTGTTGGGCCTCAGCTTGAAATTCATTAATTATTTCTTCAATAATATCCTCTAATTGAACATCATCTCGAAAATTAAATTGAAGTTTTCCGGTTTGAAGTTTATTAAGATCCAAAAGATCGTTAACAAGCTCTATTTCTCTTTCATTAGAACGATAAATAGTTTTTATAAATTCTTTTTCTTTTTCTCTTGGATAATTACCATCTAGGATCATTGATAAATATCCTTTCATTGCTGAAAGCGGAGTCCTTAATTGATGAGAAGCAATATTAAGAAACATCGTTTTTGCTTCATCTAGATTTTTATACTCATTAACTAACTTCTCTGTTCTTTTTCTTAGCGCTCTTTCTTGAACAGCTAATTTTTCAGCTTCCTCTTTTGAAATTTTTTCTCTTAAAGCTAATTCCTCTGCTTTTTTGCGTTTAAAATTAGTTTCAATAATTTTATCTGTGCTTTTGCTGAAAAAATAACCATAAACAATCACTAAAGCAAAAACAGAAAAAATTATTGTTTCTGAAATTCTTCCTTCCATTATAAAAGAAAGAACAAAAGAAAAAACAATCAAACCCAAACTAATTATTTGATATTGTAAAAAAATACAATTAGAAAAATTTGACTCGCAATACTGACAACGTTTGTAGGGAGAGTGCCCAAGGGAATTAGCTAATAAACAATTTTTATTAAGATAATTAGGTTCTCCTAATTCTATTTTTGTTTTTTGAGATGGTTCGCTTTTTTCCATTTTTAGTTCTTTTAGTTCAGAGTTTTACTTTTTCTGCTTTTTAAAAATTTTCTTGAAAAAAACATACATTAAAGTAGCTACGCAAAAGCCAACAAGAGCAGCTAAAAACATTAACAAATCTATCATTAAAATAAATATCCAAGCAAAATCGACAAATTTATTAAAATAAATAAGCAAAAAACCAATTAAAAGAAGAATTGCCATCATACCAAAAACAAAGTTCAATTCACTTTTTTCTTTCATAACTGGTTTTGATTTATCTTTTAGCAACTTTCTTAAAAACAAAGCATGAAATTGATAAGGAAGATCAAGCTTAACAGAAAAAAGACGTAGAAACATTAAAACAATGGTTGCCAATAGTAACCACTGATTACGAAATAAAAAAGAAATCAAAACCAAAACAGCATAAAATGTTCTGCAAAACTTCAAAGAACTTTCATAAACCAAAAAATGTTTAGAATTGGGTATTGGGCATTTTGTTTGATTAATATCATCCATATTTTTATCAATTATTTTGTGTTGTTTGACCAAAAATCAGCATCTGCTTTTATTTTATTCACTAATTTAAAAAGACTATTGTCTTTAAGTGGTGAAAATTGATTCCTTAATCCTATTTTATCAATAAAATAAAATTCAGTGTTTTTTATATCTTCTGGCGTCTGAGCAGAACAAATTCTTAAAAGCAGAGAAATAAGCCCCCTTGTTATTAATGAAACACTATCAATATTATAAAACATTTTTCCATCTTTGCATTCAGAATGATACCACGTATTTACTTGACATCCTCTAATAAGGTAATTATCTGTTTTATATTTTGAATCAACTGGCTTTAATTCTCTTCCCAGTTTAATTAAATAATTGTATTTCTTAAGATCGTCATCAAGATTTTCAAATTCTTTAATAATTTCATTTTGTATTTTTTCTATTGTCATATTTATCATTAAAAAATTTCACTTAAATATCTTTCTCCTCTGTCTGGCAAGACCGTAACTATATTCTTAAATCCATACTTTTCCTTTATTCTTCGTGCTGCTAAAACATTAGCGCCTGAACTTATTCCAACTAAAATTCCAAATTTTTCTGCCAGTTCTTTTGAAGTATCAATTGCTTCATTGCTGCCAATCATAAGAACCTCATCAATAATAGCTATATTTTCCTGAACTAATTTTGGAATAAAACCCTCGCCTATTCCCTGAATTTTATGGAGCCCTGGTTTTTTGCCAGATAAAATTGCGGATTCTGCTGGTTCTACAGCAATAATTTTTATTTTAGGATTGATTTTTTTTAAGGCCTGGGCTGTGCCTATTAAAGTACCGCCTGTGCCAACACCAGCAACAAAAGAATCTATTTTTCCTTTTGTTTGTTTTATAATTTCTTTCCCCAAACCTTCTCTATGAGCAGCTATATTATCTGGATTCTCAAATTGTCTGGGTAGCCAAGCATCTGGATTTGCTTTTATTAGTTTTTGATATTGTTCTACTGCCCCAGCCATATCTTTTTTAGCCGGTGTTAAAAAAATTTCTGCTCCAAATGCTTTTATCATTTTTCTTCTTTCTACACTCATTGATTCTGGCATTATTGCTGTAAATTTATATCCCCTTACAGCAGAAATCATTGCAAAAGAAATACCCGTGTTCCCGCTGGTGACCTCAATAATTTTATTCCCCGGTTTTAATTCTTTTCTTTCCTCCGCTTTTTTTATCATATACCAAGCCATTCTATCTTTTACACTTCCGCTGGGATTAACTGTTTCTAATTTAGCAAAAATATCTCCTATTTTAATTAAAGGAGTATTGCCAATTAACTCTAAAACTGAATATAAATTATTTTGTTTTTTTGTCATATGATTAAATTATTTTAATTTGTTTTCCTAGTTTTTTCTTCTTGGCTAAATTATAAACTATATTGGCAGTATATAAATCTTGTACTGCCAATCCAGTTGAATCAAAAATGGTAATTTCTTTATTATTTTTCCGACCGATCTTTTTGCCACAAATAATCTCGCTTAAATAAGCATAAACATCTTTCTTTTTTAATATCCCTTTTTTCAAAGGAACATTAATCTCTCCTGAATGACTTGCTTGCGCCCAATCATCAACTATAATTTTTGCTTTTTTTAAAATCTGGGGATCTAATTCTTCTTTACCAACTGCATCAGCGCCAATCGCATTAATATGAGTTCCAGGTAAAATCCATTCTTTTTTAATAATTGGTTTTTTAGCCGGAGTGATAGTTACCAGAATATCTTTTTGGGCAGTTTCCTTTAAACTTGCTTTTTTAATTTTAATTTTCTCATTGGCCAAAATTTTTTCTAAATTTTTAATCGCTTCTTCGTTAATATCGTAAACTAAAATTTCACTTAATTTTCTCACTTGAGCAATAGCAAGAATTTGAGTAATCGCTTGCGAACCAGCACCTATCACCCCCAAACTTTTTGCTTCTTTTCTAGCTAAATATTTGGTAGCGACGGCTGAAGCCGCACCGGTTCGCAAAGCAGTAATATAAGTACCATCCATTAAAGTTAAAGGCAAACCGGTTCTGGCATCGTTCAAAACAATCACTGCCATTATTGATTTCAATCTCTTTTTATAATTATCTGGATGAACATTTACAATCTTTGTTCCTGCCAATTTCAGTGTTTCTGAAAAAGAAGGCATTATTCTTAAATCACCATTAAACTCCTTAAAATATAAATAGAGTTTAGCGGGCATCTGAACTTTATTTTGACCGTAATCAGAAAATGCTTTTTGGACAGCATTGATAACTATATCAATCTTTTTCAAGGGAAGAATTTTTTTGATTTCTTTTTGGGTCAAAATAAGCATAAATTTATTCTGTTTAAATAAAATCAGATTTTATGTTTGGTAGAATCAAGTTTTTAACGCAACAATATGTAACGAGATTGTTTCGTCGTCCCGGACTCCTCGCAAGGACAGACTTATTTATTATTATCGCGATGACAATCCCGTTGTGGTGTTGCATTAAATCTTTGAACCTATGTTTGTTTATCAAAACTCATCAAGCTGCTTAGTTCGGTGATGTTTTTATTCAAACATTTTTTGAACTTGTTTTAATGTTTCGCAAAAATAATCTATTTCTTCAAAAGTATTATAAAAAGCCAAAGATGCCCTTGCTGATCCCTCAACCTTGTAATGATCCCAAATAGGTTGAGTGCAATGATGCCCTGTTCTAACAGCAATACCCATTTTGTCTAAAATCATTCCTGTGTCATAAGCAGGAATATTATTTAATAAAAAAGAAAAAACACAAGTTTTATCTTTTGCCATACCATATATTTTTAAACCATCTATCTCTTTTAATTTGTTTGTTCCATACTTCAATAATTGTTCTTCGTATTTATAAAGATTATCCAATCCTATACTGTTTAAATAATCAAGTGCAGTTCCCAGTCCGACAGCGCCAATATAATCAGGAGTACCTGCTTCAAATTTAGCGGGCAGTTGGGCATAAGTAGTTTTTTCAAATGTTACCCGATCAATCATATCCCCACCACCTTGATATGGCGGCATTTCTTTTAACCAATGTTCTTTCCCATATAAAATTCCTATTCCTGTTGGCCCATATATTTTATGTCCTGAAAAACAATAGAAATCACAATCCATATCTTGAACATCAATTTTTCTATGCTGTATCGCTTGAGTTCCATCTATTAAAACCGGAACATTATTTTTGTGAGCAATAGAAATAATTTCTTTAACCGGATTAACAGTGCCAAGAGAATTTGAAGCGTGCACAACAGCCACTAATTTTGTTTTTGAATTAATTAATTTTTTATATTCATCTAATAATAGCTCCCCGTCATCATTAAAAGGAATCACCTTCAGGTAAGCTCCTTTTCGTTGACACAACATCTGCCAAGGAACAATATTACTGTGATGTTCCATTTCAGAAACAATAATTTCATCACCCTCTTTCACATATGCTTCTCCAAAAGAAAATGCCACTGCGTTAATAGAATCAGTGGTCCCCTTGGTAAAAATAATTTCGTGAGCATATTTAGCATTTAAAAAATTTCGCACTTTCTCTCTTGCTGCTTCATATCTTTCTGTCATTTTTTCACTTAAATAATGAACTCCACGATGAACATTGCTATTATATTCGGAATATGATTTATTTATAATATCTATTACTACTTTAGGTTTTTGAGTGGTTGCCGCATTGTCAAAATAAACAAGGGGCTTATCATAAACCTTTTGATTAAGAGCTGGGAAATCATCTCTTATTTTTTTTACATCAAAAGAAAAATTCATATTATTAAACAGAAAGACAGATCTTTTAAAAACAGAGAAAATCTATTTTTAAAAGTTGCCTTTTTTAGCTGGATTGATTTTTATAATAACTTTTTAAAACCAACACAAAAGGGCTCAGAATGAGCCCTTTTAAAAATCTCTTAATTGAGTTTGCCCTTGTGCAAACTTTTTGCTTTGAAAATTAATATATCCAAAATTGACAAACATAATAAATAAAAATTTTACTTTAATAATAAAATATTAACATATCTTTAATAAAAAGTCAAAAAATCAGAATCTTTAGAAAGGACTCAAAGTGTAAGATTGCACTTAAGAAATAAGGATAGACACAAAATACAAACAAATACCAAATCACAAATTCCAAATTCCAAACAAATCCTAAATTCTAAATTCTAAACAATATTAAACAGAAATCAGTTGTCAGAAATCAGAAATCAGTAGAGAAAACAGAAATCAGAAATTATTATTACATAAATTTCCAAGCTCCAATAACCAATGACCAATCAAATTCTAATGTTCAAAATTCTAAACAAAAGTGTACAACACCATTGAACATTAGGATTTAGAGCTTAAAGAACTTCGTTCTTTTCGCCCTTCGCTCGGCTTCGCCGAGCTTGGAAATTGAAAATTGGAATTTATTCACTGTCTTTGCAACGAGCGAAGCGAAGTGTCGAAAAGAAGGCAAACTTCTTTGAGAACACGAGCGCAGCGAAGTAATTTCTCCACTATTGTCATTGCGAGGAACGTTCAAAGAAGATTTTATCTTCTTTTCAACGCTTCGCCCCGTGCGAAATCAAAGATTTCTTACGGGGCTCGCGTGAGCGACGAAGCAATCCCGAGGAACGTTTGTAGACGTGCCACGAGATCGCCACGCCCGCCTGCGGCGGGCTCGCGATGACAGAGGGGGGGGAAATTTGGAATTTGTGATTTGGAATTTGTTCTTAATTCTAAATTATTGTTGCCTTGATACGTCGCACACCAGCGCCCGAACTTTCTTCTTTTTTGATTTTAAATTTACCCAAGACACCGGTTCTTTCAATATGTGGCCCAGCACAAATTTCTTTTGAAAACACTTCATTAGTTTTTGGATTAAAAATCTTATATACACTTACCTTCTCTGGATATTGCTCTCTAAAAAAAGCTAAAGCACCAGAGGATAAAGCATCTTCTAGTTTCATTTCTTCTCTTTCTACTTTCAAATTTTCTTTAATCTTTTGATTTACCAAATTCTCAATCCTTTGAATTTCTTCTTTAGTTAATTTTCTGGGAAAAGAGAAATCAAACCTTAGTCGTTCTTCATTAATATCAGAACCCATTTGTTTAACTTCAGGACCCAATACTTGACGCAAAGCTGATTGCAAAAGATGGGTAGCAGTGTGAAGTTGAACAACTTTCGAATTTTGAGATTTGAATTTTTGATTTTGAATGATTCCATGACCACCGAATTTTTTTTCAGCGCCAAAACGAGATATTTTCTGATGTTCCTTTAAAGATTTTTTAAATCCTAATTTATCAACAATAATTCCTTTTTCTTTTGCCATTTCTTCAGTAAGTTCCAAAGGAAATCCATAACTCTCATACAAATTAAATGCCTCTCTGCCAGAAATAAGGTTTTTTCCTTGCCTTTTTTCCCTTTCAATTAATTTTTCAAATTCTTTTAAACCACGTGACAGTGCCTTTGAAAATTTTTCTTCTTCATTCTGCCACACTGTTAAAATTTTCTCCTCATTGCTTTTTAACTCAGGATAAACAACACTATATTTTGTAATAATTTTTTCTGCTGGGTTTTTATACCACAAATCTTTTAAATTCAAAATTCGAGAATAACGAACTGTTCTTCTAATAAGACGCCTTAATATATATCCTCTATCTACATTGCCTGGAATTATTCCCTCGCTAATTAAAAAACAAGCTCCTCGCAGATGATCAGCAATAATACGACAGGCCTTAGGGTTCAACTTATAAGCGTTGGGAAATAACTTTTCAATTTCTTGAATAACCGGTAAAAGCAAATCAGTTTCATAGGCCGAGGATTTTTTCTCTAATACCGATAATAATCGCTCAAAGCCAATACCAGTATCTACATTTGTCTGAGGAAGTTTTTGATAATCTCCTTTCTCATCTTTCCAATATTCCATAAAAACCAAATTCCACAATTCCACAAAACGCTTGCATCTTTTACAATTCGGCCCACAATCAGGTCTGCCACAGCCAAATTCCTCTCCCCTGTCATAGTGAATCTCAGAGCAAGGCCCACAAGGACCAGTTTCACTCACTGGTCCCCAAAAATTATCCTTGCCAAATTCAAATATCCGTTCTTTTGGAATGCCATTTTTTTGCCAAATTTTTAAAGATTCCTCATCCCTTTTTATATTATTTTCTCCTTTAAAAATAGTAATATAAAATTTATCTTTATCTAAACGAAGCGTGTCCGCAAAAAATTCTAAAGCATAGCCAATAGCTCCTTCTTTAAAATAACCATCTTCATCTTGGCCAATCGACCAATTGCCCAGCATTTCAAAAAATGTATGATGGGTATCATCACCTACTTCCTCAATATCATTTGTTCGAAAACATTTCTGGCAGGAGGTTAAATGGCGGGTACTAAAATCTTGAATCGGATCTTTTTTTCCGCTCAAATATAAAGAAAACTGCTGCATTCCAGCAGTGGTAAAAAGAACTGATTTATCTTCGGGAATAAGTGAACTTGAAGGTACAATTAAATGTCCTCTTTTTTTAAAAAAATTTAAAAATTTTTCCCGCAATTCATTTGATTGCATAAAAGAATACAAAAAATAATTATCATTAGAAATACTGCTACTTTAAAAAGCAGCTTCAAAAATAAGTAAACATTTTTAAATCCCTGTACCAGTACCAGGCCCCATAGGTCCCATTGGTCCGCTTGAACCGTGAGAAGAATCATTGTCATTGCCTCCGCGAGGAGGTATGCCATATCTCCGGATAGACGAACCACCTTGGGAATATTGACTTCGTTGTTTTGCTTTTGCCTCAGTTGATCTTTTTTCCCATAATGAAATCTCCCTTTCTTTTTGACTTAATCTTGACGAAGCATTAATTCTATCACTGCGAAGTTTATCTATCTGACGCTCCAGATCGTCTATTTGACGAGCATAAGCAGCCGCTGATTGAGGTGATCGTTGTTGAGCTATCTGATACTGACGAATCTTTTGCGTTAAAATATCCTCTTGATAATTAATCCTTGAGATGTCCCTTTCAATAGATTGGGATTCTCTTTTTAATCTTTCTATTTGATCTTCGTACATAATTTTTATAAATAAATTAATACGACCTTTCCCAGAATAAAAATTTGATAAATTTCACTGGGTTCTATTAAGATTTTAACAAAAGTTGCTTTATAATTCAAATTATTTTATCATAAAAACATAAAAGCAATTAATATAAAAAATATTAAAAATACTAATCTATGTTTATTCTTTCTATTGATACATCTTGCGATGATACTTGTATAAGCATAATAAAAAGCAAAAATACTAATTTTGAAATTCTTTCTAATGTAGTTTCTTCACAGGTGAAAGTTCATGCAAAGTATGGTGGAATAGTGCCGTATCTTGCAAAAAGAGAACATCAAAAAAACCTGGCAATGGTGTTTAAAAAAACATTGGCAAAATCAAAAATTCAAAATCCAAAGATAATCGATTTTATTGCAGTAACAATTGGCCCAGGCCTTGAACCCTGTCTTTGGCAAGGAATTAATTTTGCCAAAAATTTGGCAAATGACCTTAAAAAACCCATTGTGCCAGTTAATCATTTGGAAGGACACATTCTCGCTAATTTTCTAAAACCAATTAACAAAAGCCTTAAATCCAAAACTCTTAAAATCTTTCCAGCGGTGGGATTGGTGGTTAGTGGTGGACACACTGAACTTTTTTTGATGAAAAATATAGGTAAATATAAACTTTTAGGAGAAACACGCGACGATGCGGCTGGTGAATGTTTGGATAAAATAGCAAGAATTTTAAATCTTGAATATCCAGGAGGACCGGCCATTGCTCAGCTTGCTGATCAATGGAAACTCAAAACTCTAAACCCTAAACCTTCCATTAAGTTGCCCCGGCCGATGATTTATCAAAAAAATTATGATTTTAGTTTTAGTGGATTAAAAACTGCTGTGCTTTATTTAACAAAAAAAATTGGTCCTACAAAATTAAAAGACCCAAAAATAAAAGCCAACATTTGCTTTGAAGTTCAACAAGCAATTATTGATGTTTTAATTTCAAAAACAATAAGAGCAGCAAAAGAATATAAAGTAAAATCAATACTAATTGGAGGGGGTGTTTCGGCAAATAAAGAATTGCGGAAACAATTTAAATTAAAATTAACAATTAATAACTTACAGCTAAACTTTTTGGCTCCGCCCAAAAAGTTCTGTACTGACAATGCAGCAATGATTGGAATAGCAGGATATTTTGGTTTCTTAAGGAATAAGCAAAAACCACCAGAAAAAATAAAAGCAAAAGCAAACTTGATGCTTTAGCATTTATATTTTTCAAGTTTTTAACGCAACAATGCCACGGGATCGCCACCCCTCACCTTCACAAAGGTGAGGGGTCGCGATGGCAATAATAATACGTCTTTGACACGAGCCGCAGCGAAGTGTCGAAAAGAAGGCAAACCCCCTTTCTTTGTCATTGACGCGAGCCCGCTGAAAGCGGGCGAAGCGTTGAAAAGAATACGCAGTATTCTTTGAGACGAGCGAAGCCCGAAGCAATCTCGGGCGAAGCCCGCAACCATACAACGGGATTGCCACGTCCTACTGCGGTAGGACTCGCAATGACAGTGGAGAGGGAATCGCCACGTCGCTCACGCGAGCTCCGTAAGAAATCTTTGATTTCGCACGGGGCGAAGCGTTGAAAAGAAGATAAAATCTTCTTTGATCGCTCTTCGCGATGACACTAATAATATGTTTTGACACGAGCGTAGCGTAAAAATTCCAAGCACCAAATTCCAAATTCCAAATTCCAAATCCCAAACAAATACCAAATACTAAATTCAAAACACTAAACAGAAATCAGTTGTCAGAAATCAGAAAACAGTAGAGAAAACAGTAAACAGAAATTATTATTACATAAATTTCCAAGCTCCAATAACCAATGACCAATCAAATTCTAATGTTCAAAATTCTAAACAAAAGTGTACAACACCATTGAACATTAGGATTTAGAGCTTGATTGGAATTTGGAATTTGGAATTTGGAATTTAATAGTTTACGCGCAACGCCAACGTTTACCGTATCACGTTAAACGGTAGCGCAGCGAAGCGAACGACGAAGCAATCCCATTGTATGTTTGTGGACGTGCAACGGGATCGCCACGTCGTCCACTCACCTTTTACTAAGGTGAGGGACTCCTCGCGATGACAACGAATCACGGAAACATCAACGAATTACGAATCGATACGAATACGGATTTAAGGGTTTAGAAATTAGAAATTAGAAATTAGAAATTAATTAAAGAGTGTTGCATTAAATTTTTGAACCTAAATATTTTATATGTTAAAATGTTAATATGTCTATATCTACTTTTATTTTATATTTTGTAATTGGCGCCTTACCAGCAATTGTATGGCTTCTTTTCTATTTGCGTCAAGATGTTCATCCAGAATCTAATAAAAAAATAATAGAAATTTTTCTTTGGGGAGGAATAATGGTTGTGCCTGTTTATCTTGCAGAAACTATTTTGGAATGTTTTTTTCCAGAAAAAGATATATTATTGCAAAATACAATCCTCCTCTTTATTTATTATATTTTTGTTGTGGGAGTTGTAGAAGAATTCTTTAAATATTGGGTTGTTAAAAAACGTGTCATCAATTCGTCTCATCTTGATGAACCCATTGATTTAATGCTCTATTTGATTATTTCTGGTTTAGGATTTGCTATGGTTGAAAATCTCTCGGTAATACTAAGCAGTGCAGCACTGGAAGAAGCAATTTTTGTAAGTTTAATCCGTCTTTTAACAGCTGTCTTTTTGCACAGTTTGACTGCAGCGATTACAGGTTATTTTTTGGCAGTATCCCTTTATAACAGAAAAAAAATCTTTATTGCTGTGGGAATTTTAATTGCAGCCACTTTTCACGGACTTTACAATCTCTCTATTATAGAACTAAACAGTGCTGAGAACCTCTTTTCTTTTTTACTTCCAATTGTTATAATATTCTTAATGGCAATTATTGTTTATATCTTTTTTAAAAAAGTGAAATGTTTGCCAAGAGGATCAAAAATATAATACCCCCTGAAAAAAGAAAATAAAAATTATTTCTGGGAAGGGGAAAAGGTCAAAATATTTTAAATTAAAAATAAATTTATGAGTGATTTTTTTGAAAAATTATCCAACAATGAAGGAGGAATAAACAATGAAAATCTTGGTGTTCAAAATGGACCCTCTACAAGAGAAACAGAGAATAGCGAGGAAGGACAATTGGCAGTAGATGTATTTCAAACAGATAGTGATCTGGTTATTCAATCTACTATTGCCGGAGTAAAAAGCGAAGATCTTGATATTAGTATTCAAAACGATATGGTCACGATCAGGGGTGAAAGGAAAAAAGAATTGGAAGTAAATCCTCAAGATTACTTTCATCAGGAATGTTATTGGGGGGCATTTTCTCGACAAATTATTCTTCCTGAAGAAATAGATCCCAGCAAAGCCAAAGCAGAACTTAAAAATGGAATTTTAACCCTGCGACTGCCAAAACTCGAAAAAACTAAAACTACAAAAATAAGGGTCACAGAGGTAAAATAATTAATATTCTTGATTTGTAAACGCTATGAAAAAGGGCTTATTGATTTTTTGCATAACAGCCATTGTTGTTATTGCAGTTGCTTTTTATATTTTATATCTTCCAAAGGATTCTTTTGCTCGTGGAATTACAGTAGGAGGAGAAAAGATTGGAGGACTATCAAAGACCCAAGCCGAAAATCTCATCGAAACAAAGGTAAATGAATTTTTAGAAAAAGATATTACTTTTCATTTTTCTAATTCTGAAGGAATTTACTCAAAAGAAATAAAAATAAAAGATTTGGGTATTGTTTTTGATATTGAAAAAAGTTTAGAAGAACCGTTTTCAGTCGGAAGAAAATTTTCGTCAAATAGCAGCATTAATGATTTCTTTCAAAATACAAAAGAAAAAATTGCCTCCCTCAGAGGGAATTATCAATTCTCTTTAATAGCAACAATCGATGACAAAGAAGAAAAAGAGGAAGGGTTTGAAAAGTTTTTTACTGAAAACTTTGGCAAGTTTGAAATTCCGCCTCAAAACGCCGTAGTGATATTTAATGAAAAAACCTTGGATTTTGATATCGAAGAACCAAAAGAAGGCCTTCTTTTTTCAAGAGAAAAAATAAAAAAAGAAATTGAAAAAAACGCAGGTTTTTTGACAATAAGCGATATTTATCTAAACCTAGAAAACACGCCTCCTGAAATCACTCAAGAAATGGCTTTAAGTGCAGCGAATCAAGCAAAAGAGATCTTGAAAGCAGGGCCCTATGTGCTTTTGGCAGAAGAAAAACGCATTGAGGTTCCTCAAAAAACACTGGGAAATTGGTTTTCATTTATCCCTCAAAAGAAAGACAATCAAATCACTCTGTCCCCTTCTCTTAATGAAGAATTGATTCAAAATTATCTAGCTGAAATCTCTAATAGTATTAATATAGAAGCTCGAAATCCTGTTTTAAGTTTCGAAGAAGGTGTTTTAAAAATTATTATTGCTCCCAAGACCGGAAAAATTTTAAAAATAGAAGAAAGTGCTAAAAAAATACAAGAAAATATTTTAGCAAAAGAAAAACAAATTTCATTAAGATTTGAAGAAGTAGAACCAAAAATTACAGAAGAAAAAATTAATGAACTCCATATTGAAAAATTAATCGGCACTGGCACCTCAAACTTTGCTGGTTCACCTAAAAACAGAATACATAATATTAAAATCGCTACAGCCAAGTTCAATGGAATGTTAATTGCACCGGATGAAGAATTTTCTTTTAATCAAGCCCTGGGAGAAGTTGGACCAGCTCAAGGATATCTACCAGAATTGGTTATAAAAAACAACAAAACTGTTCCCGAATACGGAGGCGGGGTATGTCAGGTTTCAACTACAATGTTTAGGGCAGCGGTCTATTCAGGACTTGAAATCACAGAAAGAAAATCCCATGCCTACCCTGTTAAATACTACAATCCGCAAGGATTTGATGCAACCGTGTATCTACCCTCGCCCGACCTTAAATTTAAAAATAATACTGGAAATTGGATATTGATTCAAGCAAAAATCAAAGACAATAATCTCACTTTTGAATTTTATGGCAAAGACGACGGTAGAAAAGTTATTGTAAAAGGACCATATCAATATGATTTTCAAGAAGATGGATCAATGAAAGCGCGATTAGAGGAAGAAGTTTGGAAAAATGGAGAACTAATTCTTAAAAAAACATTTCTTTCATTTTATAAATCCCCTAACTTATACCCCACTACAAACGCTGAATAATTTTAACAATATTTCTGATAAAAGCCGCGGTGGCGGAACTGGCAGACGCGTTGGGCTTAGGACCCAATGGGGAAACCTATGAGAGTTCGAATCTCTCCCGCGGCACAAAACAACAAAAGAGCAATCTTTCAAAGATTGCTCTTTTTATTAGGATTGCTAAGTGCTAATGTTAGACACCGACCATTGTTCTAACAATGGAAGGAATAACCTTTGCCAGAGCTGCTACCACCAAACCAATAGCCATATACATTAAGAGATTTCTTGCTTTCTCGGTCTTAGTAGGATCTCCGCTAGATGTCATGAACATAAAGCCAGATATTACTCCAAAGATTACTGCTATTGATAAAACAATGTAGAAAATCCAGTCAGTAACATTATAAACAGTTTCCATTAAGCAAATGGTGCCCCAATCCTTGGTTGCACAATTAACTGTTCCTTCTGGACAAGCAGCTCCTGTGCTGGCACCAACCACTTTGTCTCTTGTCGGATTACCCCCTGTGGGTGTATCACCGCAATAAAAATCATTATAGCTTCTTTTTACCTTGCAACACTCCTTGGCACCAGTTTGAGCTGATGCTATCATTGGCGCTGCGATCAAAGAAACCATTACTAGGGTTAGTATGACTGCAAAAAATTTTTTCATCATAATAACGTTTTAAAATTATTAGAAACACCGACCTTTTATATTGCAAAATGCAATAAACCTTTCTTTATTATATTATAATATTATAATCTAAAAATTAATAAAAATCAATACTTTCTCATCATTATTTTTTTAACCTTTTTTTAGGCAACAATTGCCTTGATAATTGCTGGAATTATTTTTGATAAAATAACAAGGGCAATCGCAACTGCGCCATAAATAAGGAATTTTTGGGCTTTACTATTTTTTTGAGGATCACCGCCAGAAAACAAAAAGATATAACCTGCTATACCAAAAATAATTAAGGTTAAAGCAATAAATATTATAAAAAGCCAATCAGAAACAGTATAAACAGAATCCAAAAGACAACAAGTTCCCCACTTTAAAGGAGACCCATCAATATAATCTCGTATTCCATCTCCATCAACGTCACACCATTTTGGATTTTGAGCCCCAACAATATTTCCCCTATCACATCCACTTTCTACATCAGTTAAATCATGCTCTAAAAAACAGCATTCATTCGGACCGTGAATATCCCCTTTTGCAAGGAAAGGCGTTGATAAAACTAATAGCGACATTAAAAATATATAAGTAACAGTAGATTTTTTCATATTTTAGGCAACAATTGCCTTGATAATTGCTGGAATTATTTTTGATAAAATAACTATTGTTAATCCTATTACTCCCCAAATTAAAAGGTTTTTTCCATTTTTGACTTTTTGAGGATCACCGCTAGAAGCTAAAAGAAAATAACCAGCCACCAAAAAAATAAGAATTGATAAGGGAAAAGACATTATAAATATCCAATCAGAAACAGTATAAATAGAATCCAAAAGACAGCAAGTTCCCCACTTTACAGTTCTATTATCAACACTGTCTTGTGTACCATCGCCGTTTACATCACACCACTGAGGATTGGTAGGTCCCACCACCTTGTCTTTACTGCAAACACTATCCACATCAGTTAAATTATGACTTAAACGACAACATTCATTAGCGCCAGTCGGTTTTGAGGGCTCAAGGGTTGTCGCAGCCCCTTTTCCTGCACACTTATAAGGACCATCGCATCCTTGAGGGCAGTTAATGGTTTTAAAAATACATCTTTCAAGATCTTTCTCGCAATAATATTCTTTCAAGACCCCATTATTGCAACTATCTTGCATATTTGTTTGACCCTCAACATCTCTACACCACCCTGCTATATTTGGTTTTACTCCCCCATCACTATCATAACATTTCTGCTCTCCTTCATAACTTGGATATTTAGTACATTTACCATTATTACACGTACCACCACCTATTGTTGAACAATCAAAAGTAAATGACTGACACTTTTTTCCACCAGGAGTACAATAATATTCTATTAATGTCTTGTTGTCGCTGGCGCAAGTATCAATAAATCTCTCAGTTCCGCTCGAAGAATATTCTTCGCAACTACCTCGTTGATAAATATCTTTATAAGGATCAGAATCACTGCAGCTCTCTATCTTTCTGCATGCCCCATCACTACAACTATAACCGGAGGGGCATATTTTTTCTTCTTCTTGACAACCACTATTAGTACAATAATATTCTATTAGAGTGTTTTCATCTTTACAAGATTCTTCAAACCATTTTTCTTTTTGCACATCATAACATTTTCCTTTATTGTATATATCAGGTATTCCCTCTGCATCGTCTCTATCATAACAAGCCGTTGCGAAAACCTTATTTCCCATTCCCATTATCAAAAAGAACAAACTAAAAATAAAAATAATTTTCTTAATCTCCATAGGGCGAACCCGCCACAAGCGGGCAAAGCGTACGTAAATGAAAATACAAACTTGTTTCAATTTTAAAATTTTAACTTACTATGCTCTTAATTATTGCTGGAACTATTCTTGCTAACAATGCCAAAGCCAATCCAACCAATCCATATAATATCATTGTTTTTGATTTTGAAATTTTTGCAGGATCGCCGCCAGCTGTTAAAAATAAAATTCCTGCTATGATAAAAAGAATAGCAATTGCTGCCACTAAAATATAAAATAACCAATCTGTCACATTGTAAACTGTATCAATTACACAACAAGTGCCCCAACTTTTAGTAGTATTGCTTGTTGAGATTGCACAGGGTGCATCATTAATCTCATCATCATTAATATCGCACCAACATTTAAAACCACTGTCGTCACAACTACCAGCACCAGTACAATTACAAGCGTTTGTGTTCCTGTCACAAGTAGGAACATTGCCACCAGGACAGGTAAATTCATCACATCCCTTTGCTGCTATTATTGCACCCTCACTGCAAACACTATCTATGTCAGTAAGATCATGGTTAAGTTTACAACATTCATTAGGACCATGAATAGCAGCCCATACAAAACCACCGCAAAGCAATAAAAATGCAAAACACCCGCCGATTAAAATAAAAGTCTCTTTTTTATTTCTCATATCCTCTATTTTAAATTATACCAAAAAAAATAATAAAATGTCAAACAAAACGTCTTGGCTATTTTGTAATATTTTTGAACAATCTAATAAATTAATAAAAAATGGTAAATCTTGACAAACAAAAAGAAATGTGATTTACTTTAGGCGTAAGGTAAGAAAATTTTTCTTATCTTGCTCTCTGAATTCTTTCAGAGGAAAAATCTTTAAAAATTAGGAGGTAAAAATGATAGATGATGGAATCGATTGGATTAGCGAAGGAGAAGCAGATCAAGCAGTAGAAACAGAAGAAGAAGAAAAATGCGTAGAGAAATACGCAGAGGAACGCAGTTTTACTAAAGCAGCGGTAATTGCTGCAATTGCGGCAATTGTTATAATTGCTGCAATTGGGGGCGGAGTATATATGATGCTCCATCCATCGACACAGGAAAAGTCGACGCCAGTAACGGAATTAACGGCGGTTCCAACGACACCGACACCGACACCGACAATCCACATTCCTATCCCTGGCATTGAAGGAGTAAATCTTTTAATAAGGGGAAACGAAGTGGCATTTGAAAGAAGCGGCACTTCAGTTGAAAGAACTGATTTCTATAAGATAGACAGTAATATAGTAGCATTTACTAAAAACAAAGATAAGGCAGTACTCTATTGGGGAGAACCAGTAATTAAAATTTACGGTATCTCAGAAATTTATGATGTGGATCAGGGAATTTATAAAGAAGTATTAAATACTGATCCTACTCCCTCAACGGAATCGAGAGGAAACGCTTGGGAAGTCAATCAAAGATTATTTACTGGACAGGAAGTAAAAATCTCTGGTGCTGTAGTTGATTTCAACAGAAGAGAAATCAGGGCAATGATAGCTACTGACGATGTCTGGTGGAGTGAAGAAAATCCCCAAACAATAAAGAAAAATATTTTTACGGGGATTACTCCCGATGGTCAAACTCTTTTCCAAGTGGATTTTGAAAAAGAAACAGTTTGGGTGTATAAACTTATTAACATTGCACCGATCACAATACCATCAGCTCCTGTAGAAATATCCCCTATCCAGGAAATGACAGTTTTCCCAGCCAAGATCCCATCTAACTAAGAGACTACAAAGGCAAAGATATTTTAAAAACCACCCTTTTAATTTTTTAATTTAAAAGAAGGGTGGTGTTTTTTTTATTTAAAATATACTTATACTCCAATTACTGTTTCAATAATTGAGCTTATAGCCCTGGCTGAAAGTAAAACTGCAAGGCCAACAGCGCTCCACAAAAGTAAATTTTTTGCCTTTGAAACTTTTGATGGTTCTCCGCCAGCTGTAAGAAACATTATTCCTCCAATAATTATCATTAAAGGAACAATAGCCAAACCAATCCAAAAAATAAAATCACAAATGGCTTTGATGATCTCTGGAATTGTATCGTATTTTAAGGGATTTTCAATACTAACAGCAAAGGTTAAATTCCCTATTAAAAATAAAAATCCTAAAACTATTATTATAGATTTAATTACTTTTTTCATAGTTTTTTAAATATCATTCCAAAATGATATTTATCAGTTGGAATTTCTTTTTCAAAAGAGAATTTTTCTTTTGACATTAACTCTTTTATTTCCTCTGGATTAACCCGTTTTCCTTTCGGACCCAAAGCAACATCTGGTCGCCAATCAATAAATATTAATTCTCCACCGGGCTTTAAAATCCTGTATGCTTCCTTTACAACATTCTCATCGTTCTCGGTTTGAAATAAAAGATTTGTTAAAAAAACCATATCACAGGAATTATCAAGCAGTCCTGAACCATTTTCTTTTTCAAGATTACATCTTTTTAATTGTATATTATTAATTCCCTCTGTTTTTGCTCGTGAAGAAAGAGTTTCAAGCGCATCTAGTAAAATATCCAAAGCAAACACTTTCCCCTTTTGACCTACTTTTTTTGCCAAAGGCAAAGTAAAATAACCATTACCACAACCAAAATCAGCAATAATCATCCCTTCTTTTATTTCCAAGTTATCAACAATATTTTGAGGATTTAAAAATCCTCCTGTGCCCGGCTGAAAAGTTGTCATAAGTTTCTCGAATTTTTTTAAATTGCCGCGAATACCATTGAATATTCAAAACTTATTCGATTTAATCCACAGAATATTCGAGATTTTATTTTTTATATTGTTATCGCTGATGCCACCTTATCTCCTTTTTTTAGTTTAATCACTCTTACTCCTTGAGATACACGCCCCAAAATAGGCACCTGTTTAATCTTTGTTTTAATTGTTTGACCTTTTTTTGAAATAACAATTAAATCTTCTTCTTCATCTTTTGTTAACAGACCAATCCGTGCCAAGCTACCAGTTTTTTCTGTTATCTTCATTCCCATTATACCTTTTCCTCCTCTTTTTTGCAAACGAAACTTTTGAATATCAGTCCTTTTTCCAAATCCATTTTCAGATAAAGTCAGTAGATAGTTTTGATTTTTGATAATTTCCATTCCCACAATTTTGTCATCGGTTTTGAGATTTGAAGTTTGAGATTTTAGATTCAGCCTCATCCCCCTTACACCAGTAGCATTTCTTCCCATCGGTCTTAATTCTTCTTCTTTAAAACGAATGATATTGCCTGCAGAAGAAGCTAATAATATTTCCGATCCCTCTTCAATAACCTTAGCAAACACTAATTGATCTCCGTCTTCTAATTTAATAGCCCTTAGCCCCGATCGTCGTACCTGTTCAAAATCACTGATTTTTGTTTTTTTAATAACACCATTTTTTGTAACCATCACCAAATACTTTGCTTTATCGCTTTCCTTTAAATGCGGCATAGCAACAATCGAGGTAATTCTTTCTTGAGAAGAAAGTTCAAGAAAGTTTAAAATACCCCTGCCTAATCCCTGTCGATCTGTTTCGGGAATATTATAAGCCGGTATCTTAAAAACCTTGCCTAAATTAGTAAAAAAGCAAACCTGATTATGACTTGACAAATAAAGAAAATGACTTACCTTGTCTTCTTCTCTAAGGGCCAATCCTAACACGCCCTTTCCTCCTCTCTTTTGAGCTTTAAATACTCGTGGAGAAATTCTTTTTATATAACCATCTTCAGTCAAAATCAAAATGTTTTCTTCTTCTGGAATTAAATCCTCCTCGCGAAGTTCACCCACTTTTTGAGGAATAACTTCGGTTTTCCGATTATCCCCATATTTCTCTTTTATTTCTATTAATTCTTTTTCAATAACTTTCTCAATTCCTCCTTTTGTTTTTAAAATACCTTCTAATTCCTCTACTAATCTTTTTTTCTCCTCAAGCTCATCTAGAATCTTTTGTTGTTCAAGGCGAGCAAGCGCTTGCAGTTTTGTTTCCAAAATAACATTTGCTTGAATCTCTGAAAACTTAAATCTTAAAATTAGATTTTTAAAAGCATCTGCTCTGTCCTTTGATTTTTTGATAATAGCAATAATCTCGTCAATGTGCAGTAATGCTTTTTTTAAACCCAACAAAATATGAATTCTTTCTTTCGCCTTTTGAATGTCAAATTCAGTCCGACGCCGTGTCACCTCTTTTCTGTGCAAAAGAAAATTTTCCAGCGCTTCTTTTAATGAAAGGGTAGCGGGCTGTTTTCCCTCTACCAGCGCCACCATATTAAGATAAAAAACCCTTTCTAAAGAAGTTGATTTAAAAAGTTGATTTAAAATCTTTTGAGGGTTGGCATCTTTTTTAAGCTCAATAGTAACACGCAGTCCTTCTTTATCTGATTCATCAAGAATATTTTTTATTCCTTGAATTTTTTTATCTTTCACCAATCCGGCCATTTCTTGAAGCATTGCTGATTTTTGAACACCATAAGGAATTTCTATAATTTGAATTTCAAATATATCTTTTGTTTTTTCAATAATTTCAGCCTTTCCCCGATTCAAAATTGCTCCTCGTCCATCTTGATAGGCCTTAATAATGGCTTTTTTATCAAAAACCTGACCACCAGTAGGGAAATCTGGACCTTTAATAATTTCACATATTTCCTCTGTTGTGGCATCTTCTTTCTTCAAAAGATAAATTAATCCATCACAAAGTTCTGAAAGATTATGAGGAGGAATATTAGTTGCCATACCAACAGCAATCCCAAAAGAACCATTTAATAGTAATTGAGGAAGGGGCGATGGCAAAACAACAGGCTCTTTTCTTGTGCCATCATAATTTGGTATAAAATCAACTGTATTCTTTTCAATATCTTTTAACATCTCTTCTCCAATTTTTGAAAGACGGGCTTCGGTATAACGATATGCAGCTGGGGAATCCCCATCTATGCTTCCAAAGTTCCCTTGTCCCTGAACCAAAGGATATCTTAAAGAAAAATCTTGAGCCATTCTTGCTAGGGCATCGTAAACTGCCTGATCGCCATGAGGATGATATCGGGCCAATACCGCTCCAATAACCGAAGCGCATTTTCGAAACTTTGCATTGTGCCTTAAACCATCTTCATACATTGCATACAAAATTCGCCGATGAACCGGTTTTAAACCATCACGCACATCAGGCAAAGCACGCGAAACAATTACGCTCATTGCATAATCAAGATATGCCTCTTTCACCTCATTTGAAATATCCCTTTTTTGAATAGCCATAAATAATAAATTTTTAATCTATTAATTGTAAACTCGTAAATTAATATTATTAAATCACCTAGCATCTGTCTAGCAATACTATTTCAGTTCCCTCTCTTTTTAATTCATCCTTTTTTATTTTTAATTTTTTTATTCTTTCTTTTTCACCAATTCCAAAAGCTCCCAAAAAAGATTTTTCATCATCTAAATCTAAGTTTAAACCAGGAATTTTATAATGCATCGGTATTGCAATTTTTGGCTCGATCTGATTAATAAGTTTTGCTGCTTCCTTTCCAGAAATAGTGAATTTTCCACCCACCGGGATAAAAAGAATATCCACTCCCACAATATCTTCTAATGTTTTTGGCGTGGGCTGGGTTTCTCCAAAGTCCCCCAAGTAGCACATTTTAATTTCTTCGTCTTTAAAATCTAATACAAAAATTGTATTCAATCCTCTTTCTTTTCCTTGAACATTATCGTGAAAACTAGGTATCCCTTTTATAAAAATACTTTTTATTTCATATTCGCCTGGCGTATCAATAATAAAAGGAGACCCTTGAATAATCTTTGTATTACAATGATCAGAATGATAATGTGAAATCAATAGGATATCAGCTCCTACTTTTTGAGGAGGAATAAGACCAATACTTTCATCAAAAGGATCAATAGCAATATTTACTTTTCCCTCTTCTCCTTTTCCGTTGATCTCAAAAAAAGAATGACCATGCCAAATAATATCCATAATTTTAAATTGATATAATTAAAATGATACTCGTTTAATATCTGCGCCGATTTCTCGAAGACGTTCCTCAATCTTCTCATACCCTCGGTCTACTTGATAAGCATTAGAAATCAGGGTTTCTCCCTGGGCAATTAAACCGGTGATAATCAAAGCAGCGCCAGATCTCAAATCATAATTTTCAATCGAACTCCCTTTTAATTGAGATGGCCCTCTTACAATAGCCCGATGAGGATCCAATACTGAAATATCTGCCCCCATCTTATTAAGGGCTTCAAGATATTTTAATCGTCCTTCATACATCGGATCATGAATTAAAGTTTCGCCTGGACTCTGAGTGGCTAAAACCCCAAAAGCACACTGAAGATCAGTTGGAACACCGGGATAAGGAAGTACCTGAACTTTTGAAACAGGTAAAAACGCTTGCGGACTCTTTACCCTTGCATCAAAAACTATCTGAGATTGATCATCGTACTTTTTGGGTCCGCTAATTTTTTCAAGATTAATACCAAATTCTTTTAATTTATACAGTACTAAATCTAAATTTTCCAGGGGTACATTTTTTACAATAACATCTCCTTTGGTAACGCCTGCCAAAATAATAAATGAACCTGCTTCAACTGGATCATAAATAAGACGATGGGAAAATCCTTTTAATTTCTTCTGTCCTTCTATTTCAATAGTATGATCCTCCAACCAATGAATTCGTGCTCCCATTTTTACCAACACTTGACTAAGATCTTTCACATGGGGTTCAAGAGCAGCAATTTTAATAATGGTTTTGCCAGGCAAAAGAGATGCTGCCATTAAAATATTTTCAGTTGCAGTTACACTGAATTCTGGCAATATTACTTTTGATGGAGCTAAGTGCTTTTTTGATAAAAGATAATGCTTCCCTTCTTTTTCAATTTCAACCCCCATCTGCTGAAACCCTTGCAAGTGAGCATCAATAGAACGCACCCCAATCAAACATCCGCCGGGTTGAGGAATTTCCACTTTTCCAAATCGAACTAATAAAGGGGCCAAAAGAAATACCGATGAACGCAACATTGTTACTAGGTCCTCTCTAATTTTTGAAGGATCAAGATTTTTTGCCTCTATTTTTATTTCTCTTTCTCCCTGAAATTCTACCTTGGCACCTAAATCCTTTATAATTTCTAACATTCGAAAAATATCCTCTACCAAAGGAAGATTTTGAATATAACAAGGCTCATCTGTTAAAAGAGAGGCAGCAATAATAGGAGTAGCAGCATTTTTGCATCCTTTTGTTTCAATCTCCCCAGAAAGCGGTTTTTGACCATTAATTTGAAAATATTCTGTAGGCATATCAATAATATTTTACCAATAGCAGACATTTTGTCAACTAAGAACGATGTTTTTAAAAATTATTTAATATCTCTTCAAGAGAATAGGTGTTAATAATATCATTTTTTTCTGCCCAACCGCGACGAGCCATGGCAATACCAAATTCTATATATCGTAATTGATCTTTTTGATGGGTATCAGTGTTGATTACCATTTTTACTCCTGCCTCTTTTGCTTTTTTTATATTAATGTCGTTTAAATCAAGACGCTCAGGATAAGAATTAATTTCCAAAATTGTATTTGTCTCCTTGGCTACTCTTAAAATTTCATCAAAATCAATCTGATACTCATCCCGTTTCTTTAAAATTCGACCCGTGGGATGAGAAATAATATCAACATTTGGATTTTTCATTGCCCGAATTATTCTTTTAGTCATTTTCTCTTTTGGCATTTTAAAAGCAGAATGAACACCAGCAATCACATAATCCAATTTTTTTAAAAATTCATCTTGAATATCAATTGAACCATCGGGTAGAATATTTGCCTCACACCCTTGCAATATTTTGAATTTCAGATTTTGAATTTTGAATTTTGAATTTATTTTATCTATTTCTTTTCTTTGTTTTTCCAATTGTTTTTCATCCAATCCACGCTCGATACGCAAAAATTTGGTATGATCTGAAATCCCCAGATACTGATAACCCATTTTCATTGCTTCCCTTGCTAGGTCCTCGATAGAATCTTCTCCACCATTCCAATTTGAATGGCAATGCAAATCTCCTTTAATGTCATTATAACTAATAATCTTGGGCAATCCTGGTTTTTTACCTTCTTGCTGACGCAAGGCTGCCTCAATCTCTCCCCTGTTTTCCCTTAGTTCTGGTTCTATCCAAGGGAGACCGATACTTCTGTAAACGCCACTTTCTGACCAACCTGCCACCATATTTTTTCCTTTAAATACTCCATATTCATTCAATTTTAATCCCTTTTTTATTGCCAACACCCTAGTAGCAATATTATGTTCTTTTGAACCAGTAAAATATTGTAAAGCCGAACCATAAGATTTTTTGTTTACCACCCTTAAATCACAATCAACTGTCACATTCGCATTTTTCAATCTAATCGAAGATCTAGTTGTTCCCTTGCTCCAAATTTTTATCACACCAGGCAAGGAAACAAAAAAATCCATTATTTTATTTGCTGTTTCTTTATTTGGTTTTTTTAAGGTTACTAAAAAATCAAGATCACCAATAGTTTCCTTTCGACGTCTTACTGAACCAGCCACAGAGACTTCCTCCACCTCTTTTAATCCTTTTAATTCTTTCTCTATTTCTTTAGCTTTTGGTAAAATTTCACCCAACAAAAATCTCCCTTTTGATTTTTTTAAAAATTCTATTGCTTGAAGAATATTTTTTTCGCTTTTTTTATCAAACCCAAAAAGAGTTTGGATCTTATGTTCTCTTGCTGCTTTTTCTAAATCTTTTAGGTCTTTAATTTTTAAATTTTGCCACAACGCCTTAACTTTTTTAGGACCAATTCCCTCAACCGCAGTTAGCTCTTCAATTTTTACTGGCATTCTCTTTTTATAATCCTCATAATATTGAATCTTACCAGTTTGAATATATTCAATAATTTTATCAGCAATGCTCTTTCCAACGCTCGGAATATTCTCAATTGCCTTCTCTCCTCCTCTCTTATAAATTTCCTCCACGTCTTCGCTTAGATTCTCTAAAATCATTGCCACTTTTTCATAGGCCTGGGGCTTAAAAGGAACATCTTCCATCTCAAGATAGAGAGCAATTTCTGATAAAATTTTGGCTAATTCTTGATTTGCCATATTATATGAATAATCCGCACATTAAATCGAATTATCCTTGAGTAATAGAACGATAAATGATCTCGTTCTATTAATGATGCGATGTTGATGAATTTTCTATCTCGTTTTGCTCCACGCTCGGATTGTTTATAATCTTTCTTAAACGTTTAGTTCCAAACCTAAAAGCAATTCCAATTCCAACAATTCCGATCAAAACATCGAATGCTCTTAAAATTAAAGTAAAGGCGATAGCATTGTGAGATTGAAATCCTAATTTTGAAAAAGTAAATGCTTGAATAGCTTCATGGCTTCCAATAGCGGCTGGAATAGGCAAAACATAAGCTAAATTAGTAAAACCAACAATAATTAAAGATTCTATCCAATTAATAGGAAGACCTAAAAATAAAAGCAGTACCCAGCACCTACTCCAATTAATAATTCCTCTTACAAAATTAAAAACCATTGCTTTCCACATATTTTTATTATTTGATTTAAAAAAATCAAATAATTCGCTTTCCCAAAAAAATGCCCTTTCTGGTAATTTTTTAAACATTTTTTGAATTGGCTTTTCAATCAACTTTAACATGCTCTGATTCTTAAAAGCTCTATAATAGAAAAAAGTAATGCCACCAATTGGAAAAAGTAAAATCAAAATCGCCATCCATAATTTTATAGGAATGGTAAGGTTGTGTAAGATAAAAAATATTATTCCCGTAATAATGGTTAAAAAAAAGATTGTTCCATCTAATAATTTATCAATAAAATTGGAAATAATATTTTCTTTCCAGGGAACTGAATATTTTTCCTTTAAAATGTACGCCCTCAGAACTCCATCAGCCATTAGTGCTATTGGAGTAAAATAAGCGAGAGCAAAACTGGCAAGCCAAGTAGAAAAAACTCCTTTAGTAGAAATAGGATATTTTTTATCTTCTAAAATTACCTTAAGGCGCCAAGCAGCCGTTAGATGATAAAGCACAGTTAAAATTAAAACCCAAAAAACACCCCATGGAGAAAAAGACAAAAACGCCTCCCAAATTTCTTTTACTCCAATCTTTTGAAAAACAAAATAGATAATAGCGCCACCAATCAAAAAGCTTAATAAAATTAATAATTCTCTTTTTTTCATTTTTAATATAATTCGTCTAAAATTTTTTGATAAAATTTTTTTGCTTTTTTAAGTTCTTTCTCTCCTTTTTCAGTAATTTGATAAATTCTTTTTCTGTCTTTTATACTACTTTTAACAAAACCATCGTTTTCTAGACGATACAATACCCGATAAGGCGTAATCTTGCCCGGCTGAAAACCAAATTTTTTTTCAATCTCTTTTTGAATTTGATAAGCATGCATTGGCTCTTTTCTAATCAACGAAAGGATATAAACCCATAAATTATCAATTGTGTTTGATTGTTTAAGACGCAAGAAAGGCAACATAAAAAATACCAAATTAACTAATTAATAAATTACGAGCTTGATAGCTTCTTTCAATTCTATCAAAAAACAATGCTAAAAAAAAGAGGAGGACAACCAATCATTAATTTAAAGCTAATTACGAAAAAACAAGATTGCCTCTTGACAAAGTATTTTACATGAGTAAAATAGTATAAAAGTAGGAAAGGTCAAAAAATTAGAAATTATTTTAATAAATAAAATAAATTTATGGCAAAAAATACAATCACATCAAAAAAGACCTTGCAACGGTCTTATAAAAATAAGCAGCAAAAAAATATCAAAATTGCGATAGCTGGAATTGGAAATTGTTCTTCTGCTCTTGTTCAGGGTCTTTTTTATTATAAAAATATAAACAGTAATGATAATTTGGTTCCTGGATTAATGCATAATGTTCTTGGAAATTATAAAATTTCTGATATTAAACCAGTAGCGGCTTTTGATATTGATAAAAGAAAAGTTGGGAAAGATCTTTCAGAAGCTATTTTCGCTCTTCCCAATTGCACAAAAACTTTTTGCAAAAATATACCAAAAATCGGCGTCAAGGTAAAAATGGGACCAATCCTAGACGGTGTGGCTGATCATATGAAAAATTATCCCGAAGAAAAAACCTTCGTTGTGGCTAAAGAAAAACCAGTTGATGTGGTAAAAGAATTAAAAAATTCAGGAGCAGAAATTTTAATAAACTATATGCCAGTGGGATCTCAAAAAGCTACTGAATTTTACGCAAAGGCTGCTCTTGATGCGGGTTGCGCCTTTATTAATTGTTTGCCAGTTTTTATTGCTTCTGACAAAAACTGGGCAGAAAAATTCGAAAAAAAAGGACTACCCACAATTGGTGATGATATAAAATCTCAGGTTGGCGCCACTATCACCCATCGCGCCCTCACCCATCTCTTCACTCAAAGAGGAGTAGCAATAGATAAATCTTATCAGTTGAACTTTGGTGGAAATACAGATTTTTTAAATATGCTTTCACGAGAAAGGTTAAAATCAAAAAAAATATCAAAAACCGAAAGCGTTGAATCACAATTGGAAAAAAGATTGAGTTATGATAATTTGCATATTGGTCCTTCTGACTGGGTTCCTTTTCTAAAAGATAATAAGGTTTGTTATATTAGGATTGAAGGACGAAAATTTGGCGATGTGCCAGTGGAACTAGAATTGCGTCTTTCAGTTGAGGACTCACCAAATTCTGCCGGCTGCGTGATTGACGCAATAAGATTAGCAAAATTAGCTCTCGATAGAAAAATAGGCGGCCCCTTAATTTCTTCTTCAGCATATTTTATGAAGCATCCTATTCAACAATTTACCGATGAAAAAGCACGAGAAATGGTTGAAGAGTTTATTAAGGGTCAAAGAGAAAGATAAGAATTGTCAATAAATTTACTAATGTAGATTCAAAAATTTAACGCAACAATGCCACGGGATCGCCACGCTCGGTCTTTGACCTCGCTCGCGATGACAGTGGTGAGGGTTCGCAATGACAAGAAGGTAATGTTGCATTAAATTCTTGAACCCAAGCTAGAATAATTATTAATTTCCAATCATAAAGGCCGTTTAATTTATAACTTATCTGATTACTTATGTCACCTTTTGAACGTTTTAAAAAATCAAATACTGAGGGCAATCTATGGATTTATATTTTAGCCCTAGGCAAAAACGAAGTGGTGCCTGATGAAAATGTAAAAAAATTAATTTTTGAAAAGTTTGGATTTTTACCAGATAGTTTTTTAGTAAATAGAGTTTTATATCGTTTAAGACAAGGGAAATATATTGAAACAGAAAGATTCAAAGGAAAAAAAGCATATAAAACAACTGAAGATGGTTTAAGAGAATTAGAAAAAATGAAGGTCTTTTGTCAGGATCTACTTCAAAAGATTTTAAAACAAGGCTAATTAATTAATAGAAGAGCTGTTTTTTTGCAATTGAATAGCAGAATGTATTCGCTGAAGAGCAGTAAAATTAGCAAGAATAGCAACAACTATTAATACATAAACCATAAAAGTAAAATTAAAAATCCCTATAATTAAAGAAATAATTAATAAAATTATTCTTTCTCCTCGGGATAAAATTCCTCCCTTTAGTTCTTGGCTTACCAAATCTTTTTCTTTGGCAGTTGCTTTTGCATATGTTGTCATCATCGAACCAAACAAAATAAGAAAAATCCAAATGTAAGACGGAAATAAAATTTCAGGCAATGGTAAAAATAACATGCCAAAAAGCAATATTCCCTCTACATAACGATCACAAACAGTATCTAAATAAGCACCAACCTTTGTTGAAATATTTTTATATCGGGCCACTGCTCCGTCAACAAAATCCAAAAAACCAGCAAAAATAAAAAAAACAATTGTTAATATTAAGTTTTGGTTTATTAAAAAATACAAAGAAATTAACGCAAAAAAAACAGAAAGCAGAGTCCATTGATTTGGAGAAAGCGGTAAATAAGAAAAAATCCTGCCCACTTTTTTTTCTAATCCCTTAAATAAATCTCTTTTTAAATCTAGCATAATTTTAATGGCTTTTTTTATTGCTTTTTTTATTTTAAGATATAAAATCAGCGCGTATTATAAATATTGTGAAATAATACAAATGACTCCTATTATTGCACAATAAATTCCAAAATAATAAAGCTTCCCATTTATTACTACTTTTTTAAGGCCCTTTAAAGCAAAAAAACCAACAACTGCAGCAAAGAAAAAACCAACAAAGCCTCCTATTGCCTCATCAGCATTAAAATTTAAAATTTCAGGAATTTGAAGTATTGTCGCGCCTAAAATAGCAATCATCCCCAGATAAAAAGAAAAATTAAAAGCATCTTCTTTTTTAATGCTGCAAAAAAGTGATCCCGAAATAGTAGAACCAGAGCGAGAAACACCAGGAAGAATTGATAAGGCCTGAAAAAGCCCAACTATTATCGCATCTTTAGCACCAATTTCTTTTATATTTTTTTGAGAATTTTTAACAAAACGAGTAAAGAATAATATTGTTGCTGTTATCAAAAATGAGATACCCACCAATAGAAGTGAATTAAATATTGCTTCTATTTTTTCTTGTAAAAGAAAACCAACAATTACCACAGGAATAGTGCCTATGATTAAAAGTAAAATCAATTTTTTATCTTTAAGGACTTTTTTAATATCGCTCCAAAAGAAAAAAATAAGGGAGACCAATGTTCCAAAATGAACCAAAGTGTCAATAGCAATAGGTGCTTGTGTGAAGCCGAAAAGTTTTTGAAAAATTACTAAATGACCAGATGAAGAGATGGGCAAGAATTCAGTAAGTCCTTGAACAATACCCAATATTACAGCTTGAAAAATGTCCATTTTATTTAGTATTGAAAATTCATTTTTAATTCTTTTCCATCTATAATTCTTTTAAGATTTTGACGATGAGCCCACCAAATAAGCCCTACTAAAACTAGTCCCAACACAAAATAAGGCAAAGAATCAAAAATCGTTATAAAAATTAATGGAACAAATGCAATCATTAAAAGATTTGTTACACTAGTAATTTTAAAAATGAGCAGCAATAAAATCCAAATGAAAATCCAAACCAAAAATACCTTCCAGCCAAATAACACAATTAAAATACCAAAAGTAGTAGCTACTCCCTTTCCACCTTTAAAAGAAAGCCATACTGGAAAAAGATGGCCCAAAACAGCAAAAATAGCAACTGCTGCCACTTGCCATTGAGAATCTAAAAACTTCACTGCCAAAAAAGTAGGAATAACACCTTTTAAAATATCACAAATACTTACGACCAATCCCCACCTCCAGCCAAAAGCACGAGAAACATTAGCTCCTCCAATGTTCCCGCTTCCTACTTTTCTAATATCTACACCTTTTGCCTTTGAAATTAAATAACCGCTAGGAATAGATCCCAAAAGATAAGCGAATATTAGAAGTAGAATAAAAGTTATTATCATAATTTTAAATTATGAATGATATCCAAAAAAAATGAACTCGCCTGTAAATTTAAGATGTTCGAGCGCCACATTTTGAACAAAACTTTGTTTCGGGAATGACCATTAATCTTTCTTTGGATATTTCTTTTCCGCATCTTTCACATATGCCGTAATTCTTATTCTTTTTTATTTTTTCTATGGCTCTTTCTATATCCAATAATTGAAGCTCTAATCGATACTCAAGCGGTAAAAGGTTCGTATATTCTTCCACTTCATCTGCATTTTCGTCTTGCTCGGAGGTGTGAGATCCAAACTGAGGAAATTTTGTTTCCCAATCATTGGTTTTTTTTCTGTCTTTTTTAGAAAAAGAAGATAAAATTCTTTCCAATTCTATTCTTTCTTCCTCCAATTTCTCTTTTAATTCTTTTAAAAGTGATTTATCCATATCTATTTTAAACTCTAAGTTTTAAACTCTAAACTCTAAAAAAGAAAGTTATAAACCCAAAAAACGATTTTTAAGGTTAGAAGAAAACTTTGTTTTCTTCTGTCGCTTTATCTTACTTGAGCAAGATTCAGCTTTTGAGTTTTGAGTTTAGAGTTTATTTAGGGTTTAGAGTTTTGGGTTTAGAGTTTATTATTTTAATACATTAATTGTTTGCCACATACTCTCTCGAGAAGTGGTAAGCAATAGTATATCATTTTTTATTGCCCAGTCAATAGATAAATCTGGTACGGGAAAATTGGTGTAGCGGATACGGATACCATTATAAGTATTATCTAAAAAATCAGAACTTGCTTTCTCTCCTCTCTGCCATAAGGTGTGAACCTTTAAAAAATCATCGGGTAAAACCTTTTCCCATTCACTCATTGCTACCCTCACAACACCTGATTTTCCTTCTTTGATTTTAAAAGCAATACCCAAACGATTTCTTCTTTCTTGAGAGAAAAGTTCTTCTTGAGAGTAAAGATAAAGAGTATAAGTTTCGAGATTGTCTTTTATGTCTTGAGGAGGATGGAGGTCTAGTCCTTCAAAAAGTTGTGAAATAGTCAATAATTGACCTTGATATTTGGGTACAATTTCAATAAAAGTTTTTGGAGGATATTCCTTTTTGAATTTTTCATCCAACAAAGATATAAACACATCAGAGTTTAAACTGCTTAATTCTATCTCTTCTGACACGCCAATCACCATAGGCGGCAATGGTGGCTGGCAAACAGTATCATCCTGGCATAAATCAACTCCTTTTCCTTCTACTATCTCACATTTTTGACCCCGACACTCTTTGTGAGTAGGATTGGG
>Ga0208564_1000140_pt1 | contig 68420 bp, 51 predicted proteins | sample AD_UKC073_MetaG_FD_184439 | JGI IMG/M metagenome (GOLD analysis project Ga0208564, IMG submission 184439) | Active sludge microbial communities of municipal wastewater-treating anaerobic digesters from USA - AD_UKC073_MetaG (SPAdes) (version 2) | ecosystem: Engineered > Bioreactor > Anaerobic >... | reverse complement strand
ATGGACGGCGGTGGCACGATCATCGATGCAGGTAATACCAGGCATAACAGAGTTGGCGGCCAGGACGTCTACGAGAACAAGTTGCTGATCCGACACGCCTACGACCGGGCAATACGGGGTGCACATGTCCTCCTCATTAGTGACCTGCAGTGGGACGATGAGGGATGGCCTGTTGTGTGTGAGAGTGAGATCAACGGTTACTACCAGATCCAGAACAAGGCCAACGGTAAGTTCCTGACAACAGCCTATGGCAACACGGCGGTTGGCGCCAAGGCGGTCTTGGAGGCCGACCCCAAGGGAGCCCCGTTTGACTGGCAGATCTACAGAAAAGAAGAGGACTACTACAGAATCCAAAGCAGAAGCAATTTCAACTACCTCGAGGTTGCAGCAGGAAGCACAGATATAGGAGCAGCTATACAGCTGGGCAGTTACGAGAACCGTGATCAGAGGCTGTGGAAACTCGTGCAGCAGGACAACGGGTGCTTCAGCATAGTGAACAAGAACAGCGGGCTTGTGCTCGAAGCGTCCGATGACCCAGACAGCGGCAGGTGTTCAGTGATTCAGGGAGCAGACAGGGGAGACGACAGCTAGCTTCGGCGGCTAGTTTTTGTCAAGAGATGAGAGCTTCGAACCAGGCTGAACGAGCCTTAGGGAGGTGTGAGCCGTGAGGATTAGGCCTTTTGTCGGTCTGTCAATGTTCATTGCTGTACTGGCCTCGCTAAGTCTGGCGCATTGTGCATTTGCCGCAGAGATGGGGGCTCCGACGCATTCTGCTGTGTTGACTGTTGACACAAGCAACCCGGGCATAGAGATCAGCCAGATGCTGTACGGAGTCTTTTATGAGGACATCAACTACGCTGCAGACGGCGGGCTTTACGCTGAGCTGGTTAGGAATCGATCGTTTGAGTTTTTGCGCAGGCTGGAGGGATGGGGCCGGTTGCTCAAGCAGGATAACGGGACTATCGTGATAGATAACCAAAATCCGCTCAATGAGAACAACAGGTACTACGCGAAGCTCGTATCCGACGGAAGTGGAAAAGAACTGGGCCTGATCAATTCCGGCTACGGCGGAATCGCCGTGTCCGAAGGCAAATGCTACGATTTCAGCGTCTATGCGAGGTGCGAGGACGGTTTTGACGGGCGACTCCTAGTGACTTTGGAAAGCCTTCAAGGCGAGGTTTACGGAAACACCGTGATTTCTGGCATTACTGATGAGTGGCAGAAGTACACTGCAGAGATCTTGTCTGCGGAGACAGACAAGGCAGCCCGGCTGGTGGTGAGAGTCGAGGGAGAAGGCTGTGTCTGTTTGGACATGATCTCGCTTTTCCCAAGAGACACCTGGATGGGGCGTGACAACGGGCTCAGGCCAGACCTCGTGGAGATGCTGGTAGATCTCAAACCCGCTTTTCTCCGGTTCCCAGGCGGGTGCATCGTCGAGGGACATAGCATCATAAACGCATATCGTTGGAAGGACACAATCGGCGATGTTGCAGAGAGAAAGGTGAACAGCAATCTGTGGGGGTACTACCAGTCGTACGGACTAGGATTTTATGAGTACTTCCTCCTGTGCGAGGATCTTGGAGCAGAGCCTGTGCCAATCGTGAATGCCGGCATATCTTGTCAAGTCAGGGGCGCGGAGTATGTGCCAATGCACCAGTTGGACGAATGGGTCCAAGACGCGCTCGACCTGATAGAGTTCGCGAACGGCCCTGTCGACAGCACTTGGGGAGCTGTGCGTGCAGCTCTGGGGCACCCGGAACCGTTCAACCTCAAGTACCTAGGGATAGGCAATGAAAACTGGGGCCCGGAATACCACAAGAGGTATGAAGTGTTTCACAGAGCTATCAAAGACAAGTACCCGGACATCAAGTTGATAGCAGGCCCCGGCGTATCATATGAAGGCTCGAGCTATGAGGCTGACAAAGCGTGGGCCGAAGCCACAGGAGTTGACATCTTTGACGAGCACATGTACTGCCCTCCACAGTGGTTTTTCAACAACGCAGACCGATATGATGACTATGCACGGGGAGATATGAAGATTTTTGTAGGCGAGTACGCTGCTCACGGCCCAGGCAGGCGAAACAACCTCGAGGCAGCGCTGGCAGAGGCCGCCTTCATGACAGGCCTCGAGAGGAACTCCGACATAGTGCACATGGCCGCGTACGCACCGCTGTTCAACAAGGTCGGCTCCAGTCAGTGGGTGCCTGACTTGATCTGGTTTGACAACACCAGGGTATACGGCACGCCGAGCTACTACGTTCAAAAGATGTTCAGCACAAACCTGGGCGATCGGATACTGCCTCATGAGTATGAGACAGATGAGGCTGTGCCAGAACAGGAGCCGATCTCGGGAAGAGTTGGACTTGGGGCCTGGCGAACCAGGGTTGAGTATGATTTCATACGAGTGACTGCTGGCGACAGTGTGCTCCTATACGATGATTTCGACGATGAGCTTGTCGGCTGGGAGAGCAGGCGCGGGCTGTGGGAGCTTTCGAACGGGATGCTCAAGCAGACGGTCATAGACGACGATTGCACTATTTTGGCAGGCAGCCGCGATTGGAGCAACTATACGATTGAGGTCCGTGCACGAAAGATCTCCGGGGCAGAGGGCATGTTGATCCCTTTTGGAGTCAAGGACAGCAACAACTACTACTGGTGGAACCTCGGCGGCTGGGGTAATACGCAGACAGCCATTGAAAAGGCAGTTGCAGGCCAGAAGACGATCATTGGCGGCGGAACAACCCTGCGCATTGAGGCCGGTATCTGGTATGACATAAGAATAGAGGTATCCGGCAGGACAATCCGCTGCTACTTGAACGGCGAACTGATCCACGATGTAGTGGACGAGGACGACACCACTCAACTGTACCTAGTGTGCAGCTATGACGAAGGTGACAATGACGTGATAATCAAGGCAGTCAATAGGTCGAGTGTGTCACGCACAGTCGAGGTCAGGCTGGCCGGCAGCTTCAAGCCTTCGGGCAAAGGCACTGCAGAAGTGCTGACGTCCGATGATCTTGACGACGAGAACTCCTTTGTCAGGCCGTTTAACATAGCTCCGGTAGTAACGGAATTAACAGAGCTTTGCAGTAAGTTCGAGTATACGTTTAAACCGTACTCTGTCACTGTCTTGAGAATAAAGGGGACTTGATCTTTACGCCGACTTCCATGGTTAAAGAGGCCACGTGCAGGCAGGTGGTTAAGCCCGCCAACAGACTAGGCCTGCCTGAGCAGAGGAGCGGTGAGCCTTTGGGGTAGGCGCTTTGTGTGCCTACCCCTTTAGGCCTGTAGTTGCAATGCCTTGTATGAAGTACTTCTGGAAAGCCGCGTATACCAAGATCACAGGAATGAGCGCACAGACTGACGCAGCCATTATTAGCCCGTATTCGACTCCGTACTGAGTGTAGAATTTCCTAATCCCGAGCTGAATCGTCTTGTTTTTGTCCGATGTCAAATAGATCAAGGGCCCGAGGAAGTCGTTCCAGACGAATTTGAACTGAAAGATCGCAAGTGTTGACAAAGCGGGCTTGGCTAGAGGGAGTATAATGCGCGAGTAAATCCCAAACTCGCTAAGCCCGTCTATGCGGGCACACTCGCACAACTCGTCTGGGATGGTCATGAAAAACTGCCTCAAAAGGAACACGCCAAACGGCGAGAAGGACTGCAAGACGACCAATGCCCACAGAGAATCGCTCAGGCCCAGATTTTTCATAAGGATGAACTGGGGGATCATGATCACCTGAAATGGGACCGCCATGGTCATGATGTAGACGAGAAACATAGTATTGCGTTCGGGAAACGGGATCTTGGCAAACGCGTAAGCGGCCAGGCTGCTAGTCACCAGCGAATTGAACGTGACCACAAGAGTCAGCCATATCGTGTTTTTGTAGTAGGTGAGGAAGTCGATCTTCTGCCAGATCTCTACGTAGTTTTTCCACCGGATGTTTTTTGGAATCCAGTCAATGGGATACGAGAAAACCTCGTAGCCGGGTTTGAGCGATGACGAAAGCATCCACAAAAACGGCATGATGAAGGCCGCAGCGCCCAAGACTAGCAGCGCGTACACCAGAGCCCTCTTGATGAGGTCTTTGATCCTAATGGCCTTGGGTTCCGAGGGCAGCGCTCCACGGACCGTCATGTTATGGGTACTCATAGCAACCACTCCTAAGCCTGAAGTCTTGAGGCGCTTTACATCATGGTGTAATGAACCCACTTTTTCTCCATTCGAAACTGGACGATTGTCACAATGAGGACCAGGGCAAACAACACTGTAGCTATGGCAGAGGCATACCCAAACCTGAAGAGCAGGAACGCCTGGTAGTAGATGTAGTAGACGAGCACGTTGGTCGCCCTACCAGGCCCGCCGTCTGTCATGATCACGATTTGGTCAAACACCTTGAATGAGTTGATCACCAAGAGAATGCTGACGAGGAAGGTCGTTGGGCTGAGCATGGGTAGTGTGATGTAACGGAACTTCTGCCATGAATTCGCGCCGTCGATTGTCGCCGCCTCGTACAGCTGCTCGGGTATTCCCTGTAGGCCGGCAAGAAATATGACTGTGTAGTAGCCAACCTGCTTCCAGACGCTCATAAGTATGACTGCGGGCATCGCCCACTTGACTGAGGCGGTCCATCCCGGAGGGTTGTCAATCCCAATGGAGCGCAAGAAGCTATTGATTGGCCCCATAGTTGGGTGATAGAGCATGTTCCATACTACAGCGACTGCTATGATCGAGGATATCTCGGGGAAGAAGTATATGGTCCTGAAAAACTTGATCCCTCTAACCCTCTGGTTGAGCAGGGCTGCAAGGAACAGCGCGAATACGATTGTCAAAGGCACTGAGACCGCAGAGTAGTATATGGTGTTCTTGAGTGAGATCTTGAATCCACTGTCCCTAGCTAGCCGCATGAAGTTCCTCAGGCCGACAAACTTCGCAGGATTTGCGAAGTCCCAGTCCAAGAACGACAGTCCAAAGGCTGCAACTATCGGGATCAGGGTGAGAGTCACAAACCCCAGTATGTTTGGGAGCAGAAACGCATAGGCAGTGAGGCGTCTTGCCTGCCGCAGGCTCCTCGACTTTCTCTTGGCGATATTTGCTGTACTCATGCTGACGCCGCCTTTCCTGTTTCATGAGGGGAGCCCTATGGGTTTTCACCCATAGGGCGCCTATGCACACGGAGACGTGTAACTGACAAAGGCCTTACCACCACTCTTCCTTGATCTCCTTGGCGCGCTCGGCCATGTTCTTAAGCCCGGCATCGAGCGAGATCTGGCCTGTCATTATCATGCTGTGCTCCTCGCTCAGCATTTTGTCGATAGCATTTGAATACACGCTGGGCGGCAGCTCTACAGTGGTCTCGGCAGTCATGAGTGCTTCGGCCCCACCCTCGGGGAAGCCGGGTGCAGAGGTGTAGATCTCGAGCACTTCAGGTGTTCTAAGCGCAGGCAGGACTCCTCTGGACGCAAAGATCTTGGCGCCCTTCTCACCGCCGAAGTAGCTAACCAATTTCCATGCAGCGTCTTTTTTCTTTGACTTGGAGTTGATGGCGAGAGTTGTCAGGCCTTCGACAGTTGAGCCGGGATTTGTGCCGGGCCAGTGTGGCGACTTGGCTATGCCCCAATTCACATCGTGCTCATCGATCAAGAGCGAGCCTATGAACCAAGTGCCCATCCAGAGCATCCCAACTCTTCCACTTTCGAACAAGCCGCGATAGTGAGTGTTGGAGGTGCGAATCTCTGCGAAGCTCATGACCGACTTGTCCTCGTTTTGCATGGCCAATGCCAGTTCATACGCAGGCCTGAGGAATTCGTAGTCGCCGTCTACCAGTGTCAGATCGGTGGTTAGGAGTATAGGACACTGGATCTGGCTTCTCCAGGAGTGGAAGTAGGCTCCATAAATCTTCTCATTGCCCTCACCGCTGGTGAGCTTCTTAGCGACTTCGCGGAACTCCGGCCATGTCATCTCATTGGAAGGGTAAGGCACTCCCGCCCTATCAAAGATGTCTTTGTTGTAGTACAAGACATAAATGTCGCTCCTGTACGGGAAGCCCATGAGTTGTCCTTCGTGCATGACGTACTCAATCGCTGATCCATATTGCGATAGATCAACGCCGTCCGCTTCGATGTAGGAGTTGAGTGGAGTGAGGTAGTTGCGGTGGAGGTAGTTGGAGTAGCTTGCGAAGTCCTTTACTGCAAACACGTCGACTTCTTCACCGGCAGCAAGCATGACGGTCATCTTGTCAGGATACTCCGCAGCAGCAATGTCAATAACTTCAACCTTGATGTCTGGATACTCAGCCTCGAAATCGTCGATGACCAACTGATACTCAGGCGACATGCTGAAGTCCCACACGGCAAACCTGATAGTTGTCTGCTGTGCACCGACATGGAGAGTGAACAAAGACAGAACGACCAATAGACACACGGGCAACACAAGGCTCAACCGCTTTTTCACTTGCCTATTCCTCCCTTGTCAATTTGGTGCTATTGTCATTCTAGGGCCTTGTTGGTATGAGTGGAATGTCCTTGAGTCGGATAATTTGTCTTTGGGCGAGTGGACAGCCCTGCGGAATGGGGTAGTTTTTTCAGATTCCTAATACTTTCGTCAGAATGCCTTTCCAGAGTACTCAGTAGGGGTGATTCCCACGATCTTTTTGAACACCCGGCTGAAGTAGTACGCGTTTTGATAGCCGAGCATCTCCGATACCTCATAGACCTTGTAGTCCGTCTCCCTCAGTAGCCTTTTTGCCTCGTTGATCTTCACCCTTGTCACGTAGTCAGTGAAGCATACTCCTGCCGACTGTCGAAAGATAGTGCTGAGGTATGCGGGACTGATGTTGATAGATGAGGCCACTTGCTCCAAAGTGATTCGCTCCATATAGTGATCAAGTATGTACCGCTTGGCCCTCGCGACTACGCGGTTCATCTTGGGCTGGTCGTCCCCTGCGACCACTCTGCATATCCTCTGTTCCAATCCAATCAACCAGTTGATGATCTGAGCCAGGGTTCCCAGGCCAAGGATGGTTTCGTAGAGGCTCAGATCTCCAAATATCTCCCTCAGTTTTTCCTCGCCGATCTCCGGTGAACCGCTGATAGAATACGCTATCTGAAAGCAGATGTCGTAGGCTTGCTTTCTTGATACGTTGGGCTTGTTGAGCAGCGAGATAATCGACTCAAAGACCTTGCCGATCATCTGAACGTCGTGAAGCTCAAGTGCTTCGGTCAGATCATCTCGCAGAGCGGATACGTCGATTTGGTCTGGGTCTTCGTAGTCCCTCGGCAGATCCCTGAACAGGAGAACAGGCTGATCTCCGGTGTAGTAGCTCTGCTGAGCTGCCCTGCAGGCATTGAAGTATGCTGAAGCAAGATCTGAGTACCTGCAGCATGGGTCGCTGATTCCCACTGAGACCTCGATGCCGAAATATTGATCCAGGACTTGCGTCAATCTTTCGCCCAAGGCCGTTGCCTTGTCTCTGAAGGCGGCTTCGTCCGTTTGTTCAGGGATTGCGAAGACAACGACGAATTCGCCATGGCTCCACGAGAACGTATATCCGTCATATACGTCGTTGACTATCTCATCGATTGTGCTGCGGATTACCGCTTCAAATGATGTGATCTCATCTTCTTCGTACTTGTCGAGGACAGATAGGTTGTTGATTCGAACGGCCGCGCACGTGAGCCTGCCGCTCAGTTTGAGCCCGAGGTGTTTTGCCTGTTCGAGTAGTGTGGATTCAGCCAGCCCGGGTTTAGCAATGATCTGCCTGAAAAAACTCTCTCGGAATAAGTGGATGTTCTTGCCTATGTTTTCGTGCAGTGGCTTCTGAGCCAGAGTCTCTCCGCGCTCGGCTATGATCTTTTCCCGAGCTGCAGCCAGCGCATGCTCAAGGGCCTCTGATTCAAGATCCAGCTTAATAAGGTATTCCTCAGCTCCAAGTTTCATTGCCTGTTTGACCAAGTGGAATTCGTCGTACCCACTGAGCACGATATATTTCGGGTGGCGCCCTGCTTGGGACGCGAGACGCATCATTTCCAGGCCGTCCAGCACGGGCATTTTCACGTCGGTAATTACGATATCCGGGTTGTGTTCGATGATCAGATCCAGTCCCTGGCGACCGTTTGCAGCCTCGCCAACGATCTCGTAACCGAGGTCCTCCCACCGCAGCATAGACTGAAGCCCAAGCCTCACCAAGGGTTCGTCATCAATGATCGCTACCTTAGTGTTCGGCATGTGTATCACCTCGCTTCTCTGTTGCTGGCCCTCCAGTTTCTGCAGCAGCTGCAGTAAGGTCGGAAGGCTGGCTGCTCTCTAGCGGTACCTCTATGAGCACCTCTGTATACTCGCCGACACTGCTCCTGATAGTGAGGCCGTACTCTTGGCCGTACGCCAGTTTGATGCGCTCGTTGACGTTTCTTATGCCAATCCCCGAAAGCCCACGAGCCTTTTGTTTAGGCGGCGCATTTAGTGCTGCTTCGATTTCTGCTTTGGTCATGCCCACTCCGTCGTCTTTCACACTAATCACTAGACGGCCGCCCCGCTCGGATACTGTTATGGCTATCCGGCCGGAGTCGCGCTTGGGCTCGATGCCGTGAAAAATGGAGTTTTCGACAATGGGCTGAAGGGTGAACTTAATGATACGACAGCTCAAAAGCTCCGGCCTTTCCACGTTGCACTCCAGTTGTATTCGGCCGCGATAACGCATGTTTTGGATGTAGATGTAGTCATTCAGGAGCGAGATCTCCTCTTCAAGAGTGATGGTTTCAGACGCAGTCTTGGAGAGATACATGAGAAGCCTTCCAAGAGCCGTAACCATCCGCTTGATCCCGTCCGCTTTTTGGATGGACGCCATCACTTTCAACGAATTTAGGGTGTTGTAGAGAAAATGAGGGTTTACTTGGTGTTGGAGCACCTGCAATTCAAGCCTGCGTTTCTCCCGTTCGTCCTCTATGACCTGATTCAAGAGGCCTTTGATGTTGTCTGCCATCTGGTTTACAGCTCTGCCGAGCGTGCCTAGTTCATCGTCGCCCTCAATCGACGGATCTCTCTCAAAATCCCCGGAAGCTATTGCCTTGGTGCGGTGCAGTATGTTGGTCAACGGCTGAGTCAGATTGCTCGATAAATAGATCGTCAAGAGAGTCACAAATACGAAGCTCAAGAGGAGGATAACTACAGTGATTCTGAGCAGGAATCCTTTTTGTTTATTGAGTTCTGCCGACGACAGGACCTGTACTATGCTCCATCCAGTTGACTCAGACCTGGCGAAAGTGATGTGCCTTTGCTCGTCGTTGATTTTGGCACTTGTGTTGCCTTGCAGGGTGTCCTGGCGGATCACGTAGTCGATATAATCAAGATCGGCCAGGTCGTGCCCGATGCATGCAGGGTTGCTGTGGTAGACTGCACGTCCATGCGGGTCTACTACCATAAGTGTTTCGTCAGGCCGCGGCTTGAGCCCCCTAAACAAGTCGGATATGAGGCTGATCCTAAAGCCGATGATGTGCCAGCCTATCTCCCGGTTGTTGATGGAGTGGAAGACAGGCCTGACAAGCGGCAGGATGTACCTCTCATATACATCTCTTGACGGGTTTTCGACTATTCCGTACCATCCTTTCTTGCCTTTTAGAGACATACCGTACTTGAACCAGTCAGTCTGCTCGAGTTGGGCAAGGTCCAGCAGAGTTCCCTGAGGTTGGCCTGCCCGTAAGTCCACGCCGTTGTGCCCGTGTATGAAGACTGAGTAGACGTACGTTCCGACCGGCGAGTTGAACCGCAGCTGGTAGTCCTTTAGCTCAAGAAATGCGTCAATGTCAGCGTCGTATCCGCTTTCGAGCTCTGAGTAGTCTTTTGTGAGGACCCTGTCGAGGTTCTTGTTCATGAATAGCCAGTCCGACAACTGTGCCGCGTGCTCAAGCTGCTTCTCTATGATTGTGACTGTGTAGGCTAGATTGCTGACAGAAGTACCTATCATGTTTTTCTCAAGTGTCTGGTGCGAGTTTCTATAGTAGTAGTAGCTGATCACGGCTGAAGGGACGATTGCGAGCGCGAGAAAACAGATGATCAGCTTGCTCTTGAGCGTCTTGAGGGGGCGCAGTTTGGCCAATGAGATCACCCCAGGCTCAGACTAGCGAGTACGCGCGCAAAAGGCAGAGGAGCCCTCTTTGCGGGGCTCCCTGCGGAGATAGCCCTAGAGTTGGACGGAAATCTCACTGTCTGCAAATCGATATGGTGTGATCTTGATTCCATCCTCGGTAATCTCAGTGTTTGCTCCGGCAGCCGCCTGTACGCGGTCGACCCCTCTTAGCAGCACACTCCACGGCTTGCCAGTGCCTGTCGCTTGGATGTTTAGCTTGGCGTCCTGTCGCTTTGCTATCACTCTTAGCTTGGGCTCACCGTCCATTGCGTAGACTGTTGTCGATGTGCTCTCACCGTCACCAAGCTCAAACAGATGCAGGGTAACCCCGTCGTCGTAGTCATAGTCGGGTCTTGTGTCTACGTTTCCTACAGCGACGATGGACCCTGGGCGGGCCATCAACGGCAGGCTCATGTATCCGTGTTGTTCCGTGACCCATCTGCCTCCCTCCACCTTTTCGCCTGTCACAAAATGCGTCCAGGTGCCAGCGGGCAAGTAGTATGTGACCATCCCATCGGGCCTCATTATCGGAGCGACGAGCAGTGAATCACCCAGCATGTATTGTCTATCGAGGTAATCGCAGGCAGGGTCCTCTGTGAACTCCATTACCATTGGTCTCATGACCGGGATGCCCCTGTCGTGAGCTTCAACTGCAAGTCTGTAAATATAGGGCATCAGGCTGCATTTAAGGTTCGTGAAGTACCTGAGGACGTCGATTGCTTCTTGGTCGAACATCCAGGGAACCCTGTACGAGCTGTTGCCGTGGAGCCTGCTGTGCGATGACAGCAAGCCGAACGCGATCCACCTCTTGTACAGGTCTGCAGTGGCCGTATCCTCAAACCCGCCTATGTCGTGGCTCCAAAACGCAAACCCCGACATGCAGAGAGACAGTCCGCCGCGCAGGCTTTCTGCCATGGACTCGTAGGTTGCTCGGCAGTCTCCGCCCCAGTGGACGGGGAACTGCTGCGAGCCTACTGTAGCGGAGCGGGCGAACACAACAGCGTTTCCTTTGCCGTATGCGTGCTCGAGTTCTTCGAACACGACCTTGTTGTACAGATAGGTGTAGTAGTTGTGCATTTTCTCCGGATCGGACCGGTCGTAGTACACCACGTCAGTAGGGATGCGCTCTCCAAAGTCAGTCTTGAAACAGTCGACACTCATATCTATCAGCGCCCGCAGTTTGCTAGCGTACCACTCGCAAGCTGCCGGATTGGTGAAGTCAACTATCGCCATTCCAGGTTGCCACAGATCCCACTGCCAGACATCACCGTTTGGTCGCCTGAGCAAGTAACCTTTTGCCTTTCCTTCATCAAACAGCTTCGACCTTTGAGCGATGTATGGGTTGATCCACACGCAGATTTTGAGGCCTTTTTCTTTGAGGCGTTTTAGCATGTCAGCAGGATTGGGGAACGTCCTTTCATCCCACTCGAAGTCGCACCAGTGGTATTCCTTCATCCAGAAACAGTCAAAGTGGAACACGTGTAGTGGGATCTCGCGCTCTGCCATTCCGTTGACAAAACTCATGACTGTATCTTCATCGTAGTCCGTGACAAACGAGGTCGTGAGCCAGAGCCCGTACGACCAGGGAGGTGGAAGAGCAGGCCTGCCCGTCAGGGCAGTGTATTTCTCCAGAACTTCTTTTATGGTAGGGCCGTTGATGACGAAGTAATCCAGAGATTCACCTGCGACACTAAATTGGACCTTCTGTACGCGCTCTGTTGCAACCTCGAACGAAACCTTCTCCGGATGGTTGACAAGGACCCCGTATCCTTTGTTTGTGACATAGAACGGGATGTTCTTGTATGCTTGCTCGCTACCTGTGCCTCCGTCTCTATTCCAGATCTCTACCTCTTGGCCGTTTTTCACAAAATGCGTGAATCGCTCACCAAAGCCATATACACACTCGCCGACACCAAGGGATAACTGCTCCTTCATGTAGGTACGGCCGTCATCTGCCTTGACATACCCCATCGACTTGAAATCACTGCTAGTGATGCACTCGTCTTCGTCATAGAACCCGACAAACCATTCGGACTTGCTGACTCTTACCGATAGATTGCCGCTTTTTAGTTCGATGAAGTCCTCGCTGTCACTGATCTTGACATCTGCGTCCTGCTTGTTGATCGCAAATGATGGGCCTCTGTCGAATGCACCCCTAAAGTGGGCGACCTGGACACGTATGACATCATTCATAGGTGAGGAGAGCTTGATCGTGAAGAGTGGGCCTTCAAGGGTCTGACCTCTGTGATGAACGCGTTGGTAAGGTGCGTAGATGGTTACTGAGTCGCTTTCAACCTGGGTGTCGTACACTTGCGCGGGGTGAAACAGGGTAAAGCCATCTTTGATTCTCCAGAGACCGTCAGTGAATTTCATGATCTTGCCTCCTAGATCGCTTGGCTTGGGTAAGCTGTTGGTCTAGGATTGCATTCACCATTACCCGGTTCGTTTTCAATATATCACCTACCAGACGCAGGTGTAAAGCCAGGGAGGCCACAGATCCACTTCCCGTTTCTCGTGGGGCCGCGAGTGTTTTCTACTGTCATCGCTGTCAGGCATCGGTGTGAGCTAATCGCGAAGGAACATCGGTGTCAGTGCGCAAATACAACAGGATAGAGGTATTCTAGAAGACTCTGGGACAATTTGGCACAGCGCTTCTTCGTGGGATTCCAGAACTTACCGGTGACACTAGGCATAGGAGGGTGATCGATGGGTAGGCGAGTATTGGTTACATATGCAACCAAATATGGTGCGACAGCAGGGATTGCTGAGAGGATTGGGCAAGTGCTCCGTGGGGAGGGTCTGCAAACTGATGTGATCCCGGTGGAACGGGTGCGCGACCTGGCTCTGTATGAGGGGGTTGTCCTCGGTAGTCCGCTATATATGGGTAGGTGGCGCAAAGATGCAACTAGGTTCCTAGCAGACAAGCAGGGTGAGTTGGCTACGAAGCCGCTGTGGCTGTTTTCTAGCGGTTTGACAGGTGAGAACGATACAGACGCCACAGACGAGTCAGGCCTGCCACAGGCAGTGAGATCAATCGCAGACCGGCTAGGGCCTAGAGGTATCATCTATTTTGACGGACGGATAGATCCGAGGAAGCTGAATGTCTTGGAGAGGCTGGTTATGAGAGTTGTCAAGGCCCCCGTTGGTGACTTCCGGGACTTCGGAGCGATCACGGAGTGGGCGAGGAGTATAGCTCGTGATCTGAAGGGAGGCAACTAGCAAGCATGAAGACACGATTGTCGATCGATGATGTGCTCGAGCTAGATGAAAGCCAGCGGAGGTCATTGCGGCTGCTTTGGACGCCTCGTCCCTGCGACATTGCTGTAGCTTTGGTCTGCAGGGATGTCGAAAACGACGTATATGAGCCCGTCGTATTCGCTGTTGGTGAGATATCTATCACTCCACACGGCATGATCTTGGGCAACCTCGCCTCAGAGGCTCTCTTTGCCATCACTCCACCTGATTTTCACGAAGACGAGGATTCAGCTGCTCCTTCTGACCAAGACGACGCTATTGAGACTCAGTTGCCGTTCGCAGGCGGTTCGTTTTCTAAGGAGGAATGCCTTCCTCTGCTAGACATAGGCCAGATGCTCAGGATACTGGTACAGCATCATTCCAGCTACAGAATTCGCCTTGATATTGCTCCCGAGCGCTTGACGTGCACTGTCGACGGTGAAGAGTGCGGTCCTGAAGAGCTCTGCGACGCACTCTGGGAGGCAGTTCGGATGCTGCTTTGACTTTGTAGAGAACTTCCAGGCACGACCAAGATATCAGTATGAAGAACTGCATTACCTCCACGTGCATCATGCCTAATAGGTCACGCCGTCCATTGGCCTCATCAACATGGCGGAGTTGAGAGAGGTCGGAGCCCAAATACGTTAGGGGGTATGATGCGTGAGGAGGTCAAGTATCGTCAGTGTGTTGGTCGTGCTTGCCATCCTCAGTGCCGCGTCAACTATGGCCAACCAAAACATTTGGATCGAGTGGATGAAGGAAGAACTGAAGCTTCCCGAGTACGCGAATATGAGCCTTGTCTCCATAGTCTACGGAGACGACCTCAGGGAGAAGAGCTACAACGAGGCGATCGGACTCTTTAGGTCGTATCCCGACCTCAGAGGAATCATCGCACCTACGACTGTCGGAATCGCGGCGGCTGAAAGCGAGTGGCACCGGAATCATCTTTATCTCGCACAGGCTGAACGAGGTTTTTGAAATATCGGACAGGATCACCATACTCCGTGACGGCCGGTACATCTCCTCGCACCTGACACACGAGATAACGGAGCAGCAAGCTATCCAAGGCATGGTTGGACGAGACGTCGCTAATCTATACGTCAGAGATCCCATCGAACTCGGAGAAGAGGTCTTGCGCGTTGAGGGCTTGACGAGATACGGGGAGTTCAGAGACGTCTCCTTTAGTGTTCATCGCGGGGAGATCATAGGCTTGGCCGGGTTGGTTGGAGCCGGCCGTACAGAGGTGGCCAACACTATCTTTGGGATTAGCAGGCCTGATAGAGGTTCTATCCTGGTAGAGGGGAGGCCTGTATCCATAGGCAGCCCGAGTCGCAGGCATCAGTGTTGATAGGATCAGGTTCTTTGTGTACGCGGCAACAGGCTGTCTGTACGGTATGTCTGCGGTTCTTTGGGTCTCGAGATATGCTTCTGCGCAGAGTGATTCTGCCATTGGATTTGAGTTGTCGACCGTCGCAGCGGTGGTCATAGGCGGGGTAAGCACGTTCGGCGGCAGCGGCAGGATAACAGGTGTTGCTTAGAGCACTCCTGCTCAGCATAATCGAGAATGCGCTAAACGTGACAGAGGATCAGCCGATTGGCCGCGTTGACACTCGAGGCACAGCCCGAGGGTTGGACCAGCAGTCTTTGTAGGAGTCGCAGAGTGCAGGTTGCCCGCCTAGACAGGCACCAGAGCCGCTGTTATTCGTTCTTGCAGGCTGCGTCCTCCTTGTACGCGACTATCAGAGAAGGGTTGGACGCAATACTGCGGTATTCGAAAACCGTCTCTACTCGCCGGAACCCTGCTTCTCTCAGCACTCGGCGTTCTGTATGCATGGAGAACGGAATGTCTATGTGATAGAGCTTGTTCTCATCAAGCAGTCCGTCTTCCTTGAGTCTCATGTAATTATCCAGGAGTCTGTATTCCTCGTCTGGAGTGACTATGTAGTCAGCAACGACGAAACGCCCCGTCGGCTTGAGGCATCTATAGACTCTCTCGTAGAGCTGTAGTTTGTCCGCGTATAGCCAGTGGTGCATGGTTTGCGCGGCGACCGCGTAGTCGAAGGCCTCCTCGCCGAAGTCATAGTCGAAGTATGACGCGTGAATGATTGTGATCTGATCCATCACTTCAGCATATTTCTGTTCCAGCCGATCGAGCATCTCCTTGCAGAGATCGATGCATACGAACCTTGCATTGGGCACACGCCTGAGAATGTATTCGATCTCCATCCCGGTCCCGCAGCCTAGATCAAGAATGGTAACAGGCTCTGAAGTCACATCAAACTGCTCGGCCAGCTGGGCTTGTTCAGCCTCGTATGTAGGAGACTCCTTCATATGGTCTTCATACCCATCTATCCTCGCTGAGAAGAACTTATCCATCGTCTCCGGTTTGTATGAACTTGACAAGGACACTCACTCTCCTGCACTCTGCTTTGACTCCATTGTACCTGTGGATGCATGAGACGGTTAGAGCAATACTGCTTCAGAATGGGTCGATGTGTAGTCTCCTTTGCTTGCCGCTCGCAGGGTCGATGTGTGGTCTCCTTTGCTTGCCGCTCGCAGGGTCGATGTGTGGTCTCCTTTGCTTGCCGCTCGCTTCGGCGTCCTGCCTTCGCTCGCTGTGGAAGGTCCAGCTCTCCGTCCTCCTGACTCCGAGCTGGACCTACAGTCGCTTCGGAGACCACACATCGCCCCAGACCTGTTATCGACCGCGGTCCGTGCTACTTGCTTGCTTCCTAGCCGATCGACACCACTCGCTGCAGATGCTCCGATTCGCCGCCGTCCATGGCTCCGAGTCGGCTCTACAGTCGCTTCGGAGACCACACATCGCCCCAGAAACATTAGCAACGCTAATCTGCTCTGCGTAAGCGCAGAACCATAGAGAGGATAGAGAAGCAGGAAAAGGGGTTTTTGTTTCTAAGATATCAAATTGACACATCTAGACATTGCTCGAGGGATAGATTCACACCAAATCAACATGAAAAGGTGAGTGCGTTCATGAGTCGCGTGAAGGTGAACAAGGATGGGATCTTCGTTGACAATCAGGCCACGGTAATACTGTGCGGTTCGCTGTTTTACTACCGCATTCCCCACCATCTGTGGGAAGATCGCATGCGCAAGATCAAGAGAGCCGGTTACAACTGCATCGATGTCTACTTCCCGTGGAACTTCCATGAACTAAAGGAAGGCGAGTGGGACTTCACCGGTGATCGAGATGTCGAACGCTTCTTGCAGCTGGCGCGGCAATACGAGCTATACGTGGTGGCCCGGCCCGGTCCCTACATCTGCGGTGAATGGGATGGCGGGGGGCTGCCTTCTTATTTATACACAAAGGGCATCAAGGTCCGAGATAATGACGAGAGGTTTTTGGATTATGTAGATCAGTGGTTCCGGCGCATCGTCCCTATTATCGCCAAGTACCAACTCGATCAAGAGGGGACTGTGTTGGTGTTCCAGGTCGAGAACGAGTTGGACTTCTACAAACGCTGTGAAGATCCAAAGGGTTACATAGAGCGTTTGAGGGAGATGGCTGAGAGATACGGGATAACTGTCCCGATATTTGCGTGCGTCGGCAACTTCGATATAGGCCGCGCTACGGGTTATGCTGAAGGCGTGATGCCGACAATCAATATCTACCCGGATCTTGCGACCCCGAAGCTGGAAGCGCGGAGCATTCATTACTACAAGTACATGCAAGAGCGGAACTACCCGCTGATGGTTACGGAAACCAGCCGTGAGCACCATCTGCTGCGCCGGATGATGCTAAACGGCGTGAAACTGCTCGGGCCTTTCAACCAGGTTGGCGGCACGTGCTTTGGCTTTACTAACGCCATTAACAACTGGGGCAGGCCTCTGTCGTTTCTGACCAGTGACTACAACTTCGGCGGATTGATAAACGGACAAGGTGAAGTGAGCGAGGAGTTCTACGAAGCCCGGCTGCTGTCGAACTTCATTCATTTTTTCAAGGAAAAGCTGGGACAAGGCCGGGTTGTAGAGAAAGAAATCGAGTTCATTGGCAAGGAAGATGTCAAGAGCTATCCGTATATCCTAGAGCTGTACGATGGGGGCTATGTAACAACTGCAACCAATTACGCCAACGAATTGGAGTCGATAAAGGTCAAGATAGACGGTGAAACCTATCCGAGGAATTGCGACATCCAGTTGAAGCGCCTCAAAGCACCCTTTCTCTTGTGGAACACGCCACTAAACTTCCTGGGCATTGATGCTGAGATAGAGTTTAGCTCTTTGGAGTTGTCTCAGCACTTCAAGTTGGGCGACCGACATATCTTGGTTACTTACACAGATCATATTGGCGAGATGCAATTGAGGATACAGCAGGAAGCTGTAGAGTCAATCCGATGTGATGGGAAATACGAGTTGGAGGATGAACGGCTGGTCGTCAACCTCCATGCCGGACAAAGCTGTCATATCAACACTGACCGTTTCAACTTGACGATTTGCGCACTGACACCCAAAGAAGCAGCGTTGGTGGAAAGAGTGACCGAGGACGAAATAGTCCTGATGCGAGATGGACCCGTCAAAGGCGCCTTGCTCCTCAAGCCGGCGGTTACTCGCTACCATGCAATACCGCTAACCCAGTTCTGTGAGATGAACTACGTGAGAACAAGCGAAGTCAAGCATATAGAGCAATACGGCCGCTATCGCGGTTATGCAAACTATCACTTCGAGTTCGCAGGCAGAGACGACATTGTCGGCATGCTCGTCAATGAGGTTAGTGATGTTTGCAGCGTCTACCTGAACGACGCCTATCTGGGCACCAGCGTGACATGCAACAATCATTACTACCTCCCGCTCGATGGTAAGAGTTTAGAAAAGGATAACAACCTGTTGATTAGGACAGAGGTCTGGGGCCACACCAACTTCCATGATGAGGCGCTGCCTTCTTTGCATCTCGACTCACTAAAAGGGCTGGCAGGCGTCACTTTGATCAAACATAAACAAGAACTCGGCGGTTCGTGGTCGGATGGCGACAAGACGCTGACGGTCCGCCTTCCCTATGAGAAGCTGGCCGAAGCATCCGCCTTCTTAAGGCTGGAGTTGAACCATTGGGTTGCAGTCAAGGTCAATGGCGAAACTGTCGGATACTTCAACCAGTTGCACAACGTGGTCGACATCAACGCGCATATAGCCAAGGGTGACAATGTCATTGAAATATCCTCAAGAGAGCCCAATGCAGTATCGCACCTTTGGCTGCTTTTTGGCGAACGCGCGGATTTGGTTGGCGTCAACTTCATTGAGGAAGCGGACTTCGAGGCTCTGTTGAATGCACCAGAGCAAGTCCCAGTGGACCTGCCATTCGCCATTAGGCCAGGAGAGCTGGCAGCACTGACTGTGGAGTTGCCGCATCTCGCTAACAGGAACGCTTACCTGTATCCAAAGGGCAAGAACCTGAAGCTGACAGCCTTTTACAACGGCCGCTTGGTAAGCCGGGTGTGGTTGGACAGCCCCAACAGGCCGTTTATGGTCGGTGGAAATCCAAACATGGTCTATCTGCCGAGTCATCCGGTAAAGGGTGACAACCGAGTTGTCTTGTTTGTCGAAGCGGTTAACAAAGACGAAGAAGCGGTTTTGGACAGCGTGACTGTCACCGTCTTGAATGACTGATACAGCTATTTCAATCAGGGCGAGGAGGAGCTATGTTGACGCGCAATAGGATATTGGCAGAGACACCGCCGATGGGGTGGAATAGCTGGGACTGTTACGGAGCAAGCGTCAGAGAACAAGAGGTCTTGGCGAACGCTCAGTATATGGCGGCTAATCTGAAGGAGTACGGCTGGGAATATGTCGTGGTTGACATTCAATGGTACGAACCGGGCGCCTACTCGTCGCGATACCGTCCTTTTGTTCCGCTGGAGATGGACGAGTATTCCCGCCTCATTCCAGCGGTGAACCGCTTTCCGTCTGCCAAGGATGGCAGGGGGTTTAGGCCTTTGGCAGACAAAGTGCATAGTCTAGGCTTGAAGTTTGGGATTCACATCATGAGAGGCATACCTCGTCAGGCTGTTCATCAGAATACGCCGATTTTGGGGACTGACGCACGAGCAAGAGACATTGCTCACCCGAACTCGATCTGCCCGTGGAACACAGATATGTACGGCGTCAATCCCCAGGCCAAGGGCGCACAGGAGTACTACAACTCCTTGTTCAACCTCTACGCAGAGTGGGGAGTCGATTTCGTAAAGGTCGATGATATTGCCGCTTCTCGCCTATACGGAATGCACAAAGAAGAGATAAAGATGATTCGCCATGCGATTGATCAATGCGGCAGAGAGATGGTCCTAAGCCTCTCGCCCGGACCGGCACCACTTGACGAAGCCGAGTTCCTCGGTGAGCATGCCAATATGTGGCGCATGACGGACGACTTCTGGGATAAGTGGGATATGCTCTATCGGATGTTTGAGTATTGCGAGAAGTGGTACCCTTATGTCAAACCCGGCAATTGGCCAGACTGCGATATGCTGCCGATAGGCCGTATAGGCATTCGATCAGTAGATGGTGGAGCGGGCGACCGTTTCACCCGCTTCACGAGAGATGAGCAGTTGACCATGCTATCCCTGTGGGCGATATTCCGATCGCCTTTGATGGTCGGATGCGAACTGAATGACAATGATGAGTTCACCCGTTTATTGCTGACGAATCGTGATTTGTTGGATATGCATCGATATTCATATGCAAACCGGCAACTGTCACGAAAGGGCGATCTGGTAGTGTGGACAGCCAAGGGGCCGACAGGCGAGACGTATGTAGCGCAGTTCAATTTGACAGAGGAAGAACAGTCAATGACAACTCGGTTGAGAGAGCTGTCATTGGATGAAGAAGTCGCATACGAGGCTCTTGATATTTGGACAAAAGAGACTCACGAGATCACAACCGCTATTGCTTCGGTGGTACCAAAGCACGGTGTCAAGCTGTATCGATTGCGACAGATGGACAGGGTTTCTTGACGGTCGGCTGGTTTGGGGCGCAGCTTTTCGCGTGAAATGAGCAGCTGGGAGGTTAGGATGAATGAAGTGCACAAGGCTTAACATGCTCTTGATCTTAGCTCCTCTCGTTGGTCTGGTGGCTTGTGCGACAACCGCAGGGTCTGCCTACTCAACCGAACCCGGCAGCGTGGAACATGACTACGAATATGTCATAAGCAGCCCTGCAGACACAAAGAACACGTTTACTAGTGAGCCGATGCGCACGCACATCAAGACGATTGATGGAGTAAACGTTGTCTACCAGTATGACCAACCGGTGCCGTCCTTTGACACTTGGGAAACAAGAGAAGAAGGCCGAAATCACATGAGCCTAAACGGAGAGTGGTACTTCACCACAGACCCCGAGGACAGGGGAGTCGAGGAGCAATGGTATTCCCCGCTGTATGACCACAGTTCATGGGAAAAGCGTCCCGTACCTAGCTGTTGGGACTTGTACGACTATAGCCCCTATAATGTCTGGGGCGAAGGGTATCCATTTTACGACGGGTATGCTTGGTATGTGCGAACATTCGAACTCGATGATTCCTGGTTGGATCAGTATGTGAAGCTGAATTTCTTGGCAGTGAATTACCGGTGCTGGGTCTATATCAACGGCCAATATGTAGAGGCGCATGAAAGCGGTAACACGAGTTTTTCTATGGACATAACAAAGTACCTGAAGAAAGGCAAAAACACTGTAGCCGTTCGTGTTTACCGCCGGCCGGATTTTGAGAATTACTTCGACTTGGCAGATGCCAAACGAGTTGTTGACCTCAACGGCCTCCCTCATGCACCCGTAGACTACTGGCCGTATGCCGGCATTACGAGGGATGTTTACTTGGAAGGCACAGATAAGATCACCGTCAGCAAAATCTTGACGAATGCAAAGAATCAATCGTTGGATCTGTACGCCGTCATATATAACACGGATGATCGAGAGCGCGAGGTTACTGTGGAGTTTGACCCGGGAAGCGGCACGGGTGGGAGTGCAGCGCATCAAAGCATAACAGTTGAGCCCAAGAGCGCTCGCGTAGTGAAACAGACAATCGCCATTCCGGCCGCCAAGGAATGGAGCTACGTAGCGCCAAGCCTCTATAGGGCGTTTGTCAGGTTGTACGAGGAAGGCACCCTCATTGACTCATTGTCTGTCGTCTATGGAATGCGTGAGTTCAAGGTAGATGGAACGAAGGTACTGCTCAACAACCAACAAGTATTTCTAAAAGGTACAAATTGGCACGAGGAAACACAAAAAAGCGGCAGGTCAATGACAAAGGACGAGTATGATGTTGAACTGGGCCTGGTCAAAGAGATGAACATGAACTTCATCCGCAATAGTCACTACAACCGGCATCCATATGCGTACGAATACGCGGACCGCCATGGAATAATGGTGATGGATGAGACTGAAAACATGTGGTTGGATCAAGCGGCTGTCAGAAACCAGTATCGCAATTACGGGTTGTCTCGCGCCGCGGTAATGATGACCACATGGAACAACTTGAACCACCCGTCAGTCGTCATCTGGAGCTTGTGCAACGAGGTCTCCTATGGAGGAGATTACAACTCGTGGATCAAAGAGATGTACGACATAACAAAGGCGATTGACGTTCAGCAGCGGCCGATCTCCTGGGCCGCACGAGATACCAACGACCCCGCGTTTCATTATGCAGACATAATCGGGTTCAACGAGTATGCCGGGTTTTTCTGGGGGACGAATGAGGACTTGACTGGAGTGCTGAAGGGCATTCACAGGAAGTTCCCTAACAAACCCATTTTGATAACCGAAAACGGGTCGTGGTCATCCTTCGGTACGCTCGGTTCGCCGACTCAGACAGGTTCGGAGCACTGGCAGGCAGCCAACTTCCGCTCTCACTACAACCAAACGGTTGCTCATAAAGACTTCATGGTAGGGTACACATTCTGGGTGCTAAAAGACTACAAGACTCGTGCCGGTTACAACTTTGATTCGATAGGCATTTCGACTATGGGAACAGTCCCATGGGGTTTCACCGAGGAGTTTAGGGACAATGCATCAAGGATAGGCCTGGATCCACACAAAGTGGTGTATTATGCCATTCAACGAGCGAAGATCCCTTATGAGTACGTTGTAGATGACTGAAGTACTGACGAATGCAAGATGCAAGCCACTGATCGACGGTAAACTGCGGCATTGATAACGTTATCAATGATATCTGATTGCTCGGAGTATCTCTGTTTCCGGGAGTAGCTTTTTTTAGTTTTTCAGTCGGTTTATCTCAAAATGTTTTGACATTGCTAAGCGGTTTGATTATAATAATGACATACATATACTCAATAGACATACTTACTCAGACTACTCATGGGGGTTTTACATAAACCGCTTTGTAGACGGTGGAGAAGTCCTGCGATTGATAACGTTACCAAGAAGACGTTAGTATCGTGTGCGTTTCTCCATCTTTTGAATATAGGCCTTCGTTTCGCGATTTGTGCGTGAATATCAGTAGACAAAACGCTTGAGTGTTCATACAAGCAGACGAGAAAGACCTGTAGCTAGTAGTAAGTTCGGGACAAGGGGCATCGGACAGGACTTCTGAACTCCTGACTTCTTGGAACGTTTCCTTACAGAAGGGAGAAATACGAACTTGCGTAGCAGCTCAGGTGCGATAAATAGAGAACTGACAAAGAAAGGCCTTATCCTGCGGTTATTGCTGAGTATAACTGTCTTCTTGTTTGTGGTGTCTCTGACAGCCGCTGCGTCTGCGCGCGAGTCAATCGACATGGCTGCTGTCGGCCTCCTGCCGTATCGATTCTACCTGGACCAACACAGAGATGCTGATCGACCTGATGAAGTCATTCGGATTGACCTGTTGGACTTTGAGATCTCGGGCGATATGCATGTGCTTGTAGAGGGCGACACCGTTGTTACCGGCGAACGTGGCGCGATTACCTGGGCCTTCTCTGTCGAGAAGGAGGGCCTTTACAGTCTAGAAATTGAGTACTTGACGCCTGAGGGGAAGAGCTCTTCAGTCCAGCGGGAAATACGTTTGGACGGCGAGATTCCTTTTGAAGGAGCTCACCAGATCCTGTTCTCACGCATATGGGTCGACGAAGGGCCAATCATCAAGAAGCGCGACAACGAAATACGCCCCAATCAGGTCGAGGCGTTTGAGTGGCAGACAGGTTTTGTCAGCGACTCACAGAAGTACATTCCCGGCCCGTTTGAGTTTTACCTGTCGGAAGGCACTCATAAGCTGACTCTTGTTTCGGTCCGTGAACCTCTTCAGATCCGGAAGCTCGAGTTCAAACAAGCGCCAAAGATCCCCACATATGAGGAATACATTGCTGATAAGCTGCAGAAATACGATGTCTATGCTGGTCCGAATATCAAGTTCCAAGCAGAACGAACCGACGGAGAAGGCAATCACACAGTAGCGATACAGAAGTCTTCTCCGACCCTGCACGCGGTGTCCAACTTCAGCAGCTCCCGCTTGGAGCCCAGCCACCCTTACAACATACGCCTGAACACGATAGGAGGCTGGAACTGGCGGGTCATAGGCGATTGGATCAGCTGGGATGTATACGTCGAAGAAGAAGGGCTGTACCAACTGAATTTCAGCGTGCTTCAGAACACCAAGCGAGGAGTGTTTTCTTCAAGGCAGCTGCGAGTCAACGGCGAGGTGCCCTTCCAAGAAGCCTATGCTTTGGAGTTCAAGTACAACACTGGCTTTGAGATGTACACGGTGGGTAATGAAGCCGGTCCCTATTTGATCCACCTCAAGAAGGGCATAAATACAATCGAGCTGCAATCAACACTCGGACGGATGGGGCCGATCATCCAAGAGGTCAAGGAAAGCGTAACAATACTAAATGACCTTTACAGACAGATAACACAGATCACCGGACTGACTCCGGAGAAGTACATAGATTATCAGCTCGAACGCAAACTGCCTCACATGCTGTCTACGTTTGAAAAAGAGCATCAGCGGCTGGAGCGCCTGGTCAAAGAGATTGAGCAGATTGCCGGGGACAGAAGCGACCAGACGGCTGTTCTCAACCAAATGGCTGTCCAGTTGGGCGAGTTCGTCAGAAATCCGAGGAAAGTGATCCGTCAGATTCGAATGATGCAGGGCAATATCTCTGCAATGAGTACTTGGATCTTGCAGGCGAGTGAACAGCCCCTTGAGATCGACTACTTTATCCTGTCTTCACCTGAGAACGATCTGCCAGATGTAAGGCCGGGTACACTGGAGAGATTGCGTTTCTCTGCTGTGCGGTTTTTCTCTACGTTCTTTGTTGACTACAACATCTTTCAAGCGGACTCGGTTGACGACTCGGACACTATAGAAGTGTGGATTCAAAGCGGCCGCGATCAAGTTCAGATACTGCGCAACCTGATTGACAATACGTTCACACCTGTGACGGGGATTAATGTGAACTTAAAACTTGTTCCCCAAGGCGTTGTACTGCCAGCGACTTTGGCAGGTGAAGGCCCTGACGTTGCATTGGGATTGGCCGGCGATACCACCGTCAACTTCGCGATGCGGGATGCTGCCTATGATTTGTCGCAGTTTGACGACTTCGAAGCAGTCGCAAGTCGATTTTCCCCCAGTGCTTTTGACACTGTGAAATACCAAGGCGGAGTATACGGCCTGCCGGAAACGCAGAGCTTCTTCATGTTGTTTTACAGAAAAGACGTTCTGACAGAATTGGGATTGGGTGTTCCCGAGACGTGGGAAGACGTATACGAAATGATCCCCTACCTGGAAATGAACAACTACGAGTTTTATGTGCCCAATACCCTGCAGATGTATGCCACGCTTCTCTACCAGATGGGAGGGAAGGTGTATCTTGGCGACGGCAATGACCTGGGAATTGAGAGCGGCCTCAGCTCAAAGGAGGCTATGGAGGCATTTGAGAAGTGGACTGACTTCTTTACTGCCTACAAATTGCCAGTAGAAGCCGATTTCCCAAACCGCTTTAGGACGGGCGAGATGCCAATCGGCATTGCTGATTATACGATACACAATACGTTGTCAGTGTTTGCTCCAGAAATTAGCGGCCTTTGGGGTTTTGGTGTCTTGCCGGGGGTCAGGCAACCAGATGGATCGATCAACAACACGTCTGTATCTGCGGTGAGCAACTGCATGATGCTGAAAGACGCCAAGAACAAAGAGGCCAGTTGGGAGTTTATGAAATGGTGGACAAGTGTAGACACGCAAGTCAGTTACGGCCGGGCACTGGAAGCCATCATGGGGGCTGCCGCACGTTACAACACTGCGAATCTCGAGGCGGTTGCCAGGCTGCCCTGGGACTCCAAGAGCTACGATCAGCTGAGTGAGCAGTTCAGCAACCTTTGTACGATTCCCGAAGTGCCTGGAGGCTATATCACTGCTCGTCACGTTGACTACGCATTGCGGGCTGTTTTGAACGAAGGGCAAAACCCTCGTGAAGCCCTGTATGAAAACGTCAAAGTGATCAATGAGGAACTTACGATTAAGCGCCTCGAGTTTGGGTTATCCACGCGTCCGGGGAGGGGCAACTGAACATGGCAAGCAGCATGCAGCAGGCAAACAGATCATTGAGAGCGCCTTTTAGAGAAAGGCTCGAGGATTTGTGGAAAGAGATCAAGCGCAACAGAACGAAGTATGTCATGGTTGCCCCGTTCATGATCTCGTTCTTTCTGTTCGTGTTCTTGCCTGTTGTCTCTTCGATCATCTTGAGTTTTACGGACTTCAATATGCTTCAGACGCCCAATTTTGTGGGATATCGAAACTACGTCAAGCTCTTGCTGAACGATGAGGTATTCGCGATAGCCATAAGAAACACACTCTTGATTGCTTTCATAACAGGGCCCTTGAGCTATCTCATGTGTTTTATGCTGGCTTGGCTGATCAATGAACTGAGCAGGCCGCTGCGTGTGTTCCTTACGGTTGTGTTTTATGCACCGTCTATTTCTGGAAATGCGTATTTGATTTGGAAATTGATCTTCTCTTCAGACTTGTATGGGTATGCAAACTCGAAGCTGATTGATTGGGGATTCATTCAAGAACCTATCCTGTGGTTGCAAGACCCGAAATACATCATCTGGATTGTGATCCTCGTACAGTTGTGGCTGAGCCTGGGCGTTAGTTTCTTGGCCTTTATAGCAGGCCTGCAAAACGTTGACCGCACTCTGTACGAGGCTGGAGCCATTGATGGAATCAAAAACCGATGGCAGGAATTGTGGTATATCACCTTGCCGTCGATGAGGCCCCAGTTGTTGTTTGGTGCGGTTATGCAGATCACTTCCTCGTTTTCTGTCGGCGAGGTATCGATGCAGTTGGCCGGGTTCCCGTCTGTGTCTTATGCGGGAAGAACGGTGCTGACTCACATGATCGACTACGGTACTGTGCGGTTTGAGATGGGATATGCATCTGCAACTGCGACACTGCTGTTCTTGGCTATGATCTTTACGAACCTTGTCGTTCAGCAATTAATTCGAAAGGTAGGACAGTAATGGCCAAAGGGAGAAAGCTGCAAATCAGATTTGGGTCACGGCTAAACCGTTCCATTTATGGGGACATCATATTGTTCTCGTTTTTGGCCTTGCTCGGGTCGTTTAGCGCTTGGCCCATGGTGTTTGTTGTCAACAACGCCTTTAAGCCGCTGAATGAAATACTGCTTTTCCCGCCGCGGCTGTTTGTCAGGAACCCTACCCTAAACAACTTCAGAGACTTGGTCAGCCTGATGAGCAATTCGTGGGTTCCGCTTTCCCGCTATGTGTTTAACACGCTACTCATTACTTTTCTCGGTACACTGGGAAGCGTGTTTATCAGTTCGTTGGCAGCTTATCCTCTGGCTAAGTTCCGCTTCCCCGGATCGAGACTTATGTCGAGGATGATTGTCTACTCCCTCATGTTTAGTACGGCAGTAACCGGAATACCCAGTTATCTCATCATATCCAGGTTGGGATTGCTTGATAGCTATGGAGCAATACTGTTTCCGACATTTGGGACGACATTGGGCCTGTACTTGATGCAGAACTTCATGGGACAGGTCCCCAATGACTTGATCGAATCAGCGACAATAGACGGTGCGGGTGATTTCAGAATATATTGGTCGATCATGATGCCGTTGGCGAGGCCGGCTTGGTTGACACTGGTGATCCTCCAGTTCCAGGGACTCTGGGGCGCGACGGGCGGTACCTACATCTACAGTGAGAAGCTCAAACCATTGAGTTATGCCCTCTCGCAGATCGTCGGTGGCGGGGTCGCGCGGACAGGTGTAGCCGCAGCAGTTGCTCTATTCATGCTGATTGTTCCTCTGACTGTCTTTGTCATTTCTCAAAGCAATGTCATAGAGACCATGGCGACTTCCGGCATCAAGGAGTAAGGGGGGGGAGATGTCGGTGCAACGAGGTTTCTCAATCGCCCTGTGCCTCATGATTGGCCTCATCTTCATAGCTGCTGAAGCAGGTGCAAACGCAGAGCTGCCTCGTTCTTACAACTACAATCTCTGGCAAGAGACAGTGCCTAGCGCGCCTGCGTATCGCTTAAAGAAGGAGATAAACGTTGGCACAATTCCGGGTGTGTATAACTTCGGGGAGCTGGCCGACATTCATGTAGGCAAAGAACGGATTTATATCGTCGACCGAATCGGCAGCCAAGTCATAATCACGGATTACGACTTCAACTTCGTCTCGCGAATCACTTTGCTCAAGAACGAGGAAAACCGCATTATGACTGAGGGCGGAAACCAAATGCGGTTGACGCTGCCCGAAGGAGCGTTTGAAGCCGAGAACGGTGATTTGTACATAGCAGACTCCGGGTACAGAGATCCAAAGACCGGAGAAGCGCGTATCGTCGTCTTCTCTGAAACAATCGATTCTCGTGGTAACCCATTCTATTACGCAAAGAACATAATCAAGAAGCCGGACAATTTCGTAGGCCGAACTCAGTTTATCCCGTCGAAGCTAGTAGTCGACAATGCCTATCGTATTTACGCTGTTGTGCAGGGTGGAAGCGAGGGCATAGTCGTCTTGAACGCTGACGGTTCGTTTTCTCACTACTTCGGAACCAACCGGATTCGGTTCAGTCCTATAGAGTATTTCTGGAAAAGCTTGGCATCCGAAGAACAACTGGAGAAAATGGCGTTGACTTTTGCACCGCCATTCAACAGCGTCGACATAGATGAAAACGGCTTTATCTATACAACTAATTCAGATCCGCGGTCGATTGACAAGGTCGCTCGGTTCAACCCGAGTGGTGACAATATCATCCGCAAAATGGGCTACTTGCCGCCCATTGGCGATGTGCCTGACTACCTAACCGGAGACGAATCAGAAATCATCAGTGTGACCGTAAACGACCACGGAATGTACGCGATCTTGGATTCAGGAAAGGGCCGCGTATTCGTCTACAACTTCGACGGCGAGTTGCTGTTTGTTATCGGCAACCAAGGTCTGGCGAGGGGGGAGTTCATCAGCCCAGGCGACGTGTCCTGGCTGAACGACGACATAGTAGTTACTGACAAGAAAAAGGGAACCATTACGATCTATACCCCAACAGAATTCGGTCAGTTGGTCATTGATGCAACAAAGGAGTACTACGTTGGCAATTGGGATAGCGCGGGAGAGAAGTGGCTGCAGGCTCTGAAGTACAACGCGAACTACGACATCGCCTATGTTGGTTATGGGAAAATGCTCTACATGCAAGATAGGTACGAAGAAGCTCTGGAGTATTTCAGACTCGGGAATAACCGCACGTACTACTCGATGGCTTACAAGAAGTACCGCTCTGAACGATTGAGCGAGAACTTCGGCCTGTTCATACTGCCGCTGCTGATACTGTTTGGAGCCGTTGTTTTTGCCGAGTACAAATACCACAAGAGGGCAGGAGTACAATGAAACAGTTCCTGGAGAAGCTAAGCTACACAAAACACGTGATCGTCAATCCATTTGACGGCTATTACGAAATCAAGTTTCGTAATAAGGGCGATGCGCTGATTGCCACCTTGTTTTTCTTGATCAACAGCGTATTGGCAGTTGTTTCTACTCAGTATAACGGCTTTGTCATAAACACGTTCAACATCAAGAACATGAACAGCCTTCTGATCATGTTTTACAGCTTGTTTCCGTACCTGATATTCGTTGTTGGCAATTATTCAACTACAACCTTGTTTGACGGTAAGGGAACCATGCGGGAGATCTACATCGTCGTCGGATATGCTCTTTTTCCCTATATCGTCAGCCAAGTGATCGGCGTAATCTTTAGCCAGTTCATCACCATGGAAGAAGTGCCGATTTACCGTTTGATCGTTTTCGCAGGCTCAGCGTGGTTTGCTTTCTTGGTATTCTCTGGGTTGATTGTCGTTCACGAATACGGTGTTCTGAAAAACATCGCCACGCTGCTCTGCACGGTCCTTGCTGTTTCGATCATATTGTTTCTTTGTCTCCTGACATATTCGCTGATCCAGGAAGTCCTCGCTTTTGTCCAACTGTTCATAACAGAAGCGATTGTGAGAATCGAAGGATGGTCGTCATGAGAGACAGGTCGCGTTCAGCCATGAAATCGGCATCTAACATGCTTCAAAGGGCGCTAGCTTGGGTGCCTGAAAACAGGTACAAGGCAGTGCTTCTTGTCCTTGTCCTTGTCATTGCAGCCTTTGGATTGATGCGGTTGGGCGCGTCTGGATTGAGCGTCCAAGTGGTTGAGGCCGAAAGGAGCTACCTGGAAACACCTATCGAGCCCATAGACAAGAACATCGGCGAAGTTCTTGTTTGCGAGAATGAGACAAAGGCGATGTATGTAGATACCAAGACCACAAACATCCGCATTGTCGACAAGAAAACGGGGGCTATATGGGAGACCCTGGCCACGGGGGCTGCTGTTGCCGGTTCGGATGGGACTATTAGCGAGTCATATGGCAAGTTTGTTTCGCCGTTCGAAATAGACTACGTCAACGACAACGGCGTTCGTGGTACGATGAACGCCTACAACTACAGCATCAAAGACATGCAGTTCACAATCAACAGGTTGGAAAATGGGGTCCAGATCACCTATGAACTGCAGGACAAAGCGATCCGTGTTTTTGAGCACTTGCCCAGGCGGATCTATTTCGACCGGTACGAGGAGGTCATTGGTTCCAGACTCGACAAGGCGCTTGAGGAAGGGTTGATTACACAAACCGAGTACAACAATTTCAAGATGTTTTGGGATGCCTTCTATAGCAAGAATTTGGAAGGCGGGTTTTATGTCTATTCTGTTGGGTCCCTTCCGCCGACCTCTTCAATTCGCCTAATGATCAAAGTACTGAACCTTATTGGCTACGATGCAGAGGAACTGATCTACGACAACCTGCAGTTTGGCGAGTCAACGAACTTCACACTGAGAACTGTCTTTACAGTCACGATTGAGACAATGCTGGACGGCGACGACGTAGTAGTCAAAGTGCCGACTGCTTATGTGAGGAGCAATAATGACTATGACCATATTCAGTCTGTTTCGGTATACCCCTATTTTGGAAATGTGCACGCGGGCGTAGTCCCAAGGGAGGAGCCCGGGTTTATCTTTGTGCCGGACGGCTCCGGGGCACTGATTTCACTAAACGCTTACAACCAAAACCAGACAGCCTACAACAAGCCTGTCTACAGCAACGATGCTTATGACGAGTACTACTACCCGAAAGACTATCAACAAGACATAGACATGCCCGTGTTTGGCATGTATGTCAATCAGGAGGATTACTGGAAAGGATTTCTAGCGATTATCGAGAACGGCGCTGAATTGGCGCACATCAGAGCCAGCTCGGCAAACAGGTCCAGCAGAGGGTCTGCCAATCAAGTAAACGCAGCTTTTGATATCGTTCAAACCTCTGACGTGAAGCTCTTTGGCTACTACGCAACAGACACGACATCTCATTTGACGAAGTCTGTAAGATACGACTACAACGCAGTGGTGCGTTACAAATTGCTGGTGGCCGATAGGTTGGAGTACTATGATTTGGTCAAGACCTTCAGGGAATACTTGATTGACCGCTATGACCTAGCAGCCAAGTTCGGAAGCTATGAACCCAAGGTGTTTATCGATCTGATCGGGACCGTGAACGTCAAGAAGCACTTCCTTGGGATACCGTATCAGTCTTACGTTTCGATGACGACTTATCGAGAAGCGATCGAGTTGTTGAGAGAGCTGGAAGGCATCAAGAAAGTGGTGAATTACCGCGGGGCTGTTAATCGTGGAATCAACCAATCGCTCCTCAGCAGGATCGAGTTCGAAAGGGCAAATGGCAGTGTCGCAGAGCTGGAGGAGCTGAAGCGATACGTCAGTGAACAGCACGATGAGTTCTTCGTTCACATCAATCTGTTGAAGACCTACACAAACAAGAACGGCTTCAAACCGAAGATGGGTATGTACGCCCTAGACAGCAAGCCGCTTCGTTTGACGCTGTTCAACCCCTCAAACAAGCGGTTTGAACGCAACGCGTCTTACTATCAGATTTTGAGCCCGACTTACCTGTCAAGTGTGGTTGAGCGGTTCATTGAGCAAAACAAGGTGTTCGACGCCCTAAGCATAGGTGACTTGGGCAGCACATACATGGTCGACTATCGCAAACAGAACGTCGTGACGCCAATTGAGGCTCAAGTCATAGAAAGAAAAAACCTAGAACGATTGTCTGATTACAGGCTGATGTTGAACGATCCCTTTATCAAGAACATCTGCTACGCAGACTACGTTCAAAACGTCTATCGCACAAGCAGCGACTACATAATGTTTGCGGCTAGCATACCTTTCAAGCAGCTTGTGTTCAACGGCATTGTTGAGTATTCGACAGAGGACATCAACCTCAATACTGACAAACCGCCCAGATACTACATCCTGCAAGCTTTGGAACTAGGGGGACATCCCAAGTTCACTCTAAGCTACAAGGATCCTTCGCTACTGAAGGACACGGAGTTCAAGTACCTGTATTCAACAGGACTAGACACTTGGGAGAGCGAGATCAGGTCGATATATAGCGAAATATCTGCAGCCTATCAGAGAATTGGAACTAATGAAATAGTTCACCACAAGATGCTGGCGCCGAATGTATTTCAAACGACCTACAAGAACGGGGTCAAAGTACTGGTGAATTACAACTACTACGATGTGGAAGTTGACGGATACGAGCTCGAGGCCTTGGACTATGAGATCGTGTTGAAAGGAGCACAGTGATGGCATTGACGCACAAGCAGTCTCGGCGGTTGAACGGTTTCATATTCGTTTTGCCGTGGCTAATCGGCTTTTTCCTCTTTTTCTTGATCCCCATTGTCAATACGTTCATCTTTAGCTTCAACATCGTCGGGGTTGCTGACCAAGGCGGACGTACTTTGGAGTTTATAGGTGTCAAGAACTATGTTGACCTGTTTAGGGTCGAATTGGCGAGTGACAATCAGACCCAGATCTATCGGATGTTCTACGAGGAGTTTACAAGAATTGTTGTCAACACCCCGCTCATTGTCATCTTTAGTCTGTTTGCAGCAATCCTGCTGAACATGCAGTTCAAGGGGCGGGATGTTGTTCGAGTGATCTTCTTTCTCCCGATCGTTCTGGGCCTGGACGTCGTGTTGAACCTGATGCTGATGTCCACTGGAGCGACTTATATGGATGCGCAGGCCCAAAGCGGTGCTTTCTTGCAGGCGGATCTGGTCGAACGAGTGCTGTTAAGCTCGGGGTTGCCCACTGGCTTCGTCGGATTTCTGTCGGATTCTGTTGGCAGAGTTTTCGAGCTAGTGGCGAAGTCCGGCGTCCAGATTCTCACATACCTGGCTGGCCTGCAATCGATCGACAAGTCCTTGTACGAAGTGGCGGACATCGAAGGAGCCAATAGGTACGAAACCTTCTGGAAGATCACGTTGCCTATGGTTTCGCCTGTGATGATGTTTGTCACCATATACACACTTGTCGATATGTTCCTAGCCTCGTCATTGACGAACGAGATCTATACCTTTACGATCCTTGAGAACAAGATCGGAATAGGCTCTGCGCTCTCAGTCGTCTATCTCGTTTTCGTATTGCTGATCGTCGGCATAGTCTCACTCCTATTCTCTCGGGTGGTGTATAAGAATGTTTGATCTTGATTCTAGCCCGTACAAGTACAACATAAGGCCAAAGACAGAGAGTCTGTCCTACAAAAACCTGCGCCTGTATATCTTGCAGCAACGAGTCTTTAGCATTGTCAGCAAGATCGTCCTGTTTGTGTTGGTTTTTGGATTGTCGTTTGTGATCCTCTATCCGTTCTTGAAGTTATTGCCCTTGGTGTTCAACAACTTGGAGGATGTAGGCACACCGGATGTCATATGGATACCGCGACGTTTTTCGGTGCAGTCTTTCCGAGTAGCTGCACATCTCTTGTTCAATGCCGACAACCTCGTAATGGTCAAGTCTCTGCTCTACGCCCTCTCGATCGCTGCCATTCAAACAGCAGTGAGTGCGATGGCGGGTTATTCACTTGCCCGAGTGGATTTCAAGGGTCGGCAACTCGTCTTTGCATTAGTCATCCTGACATTTGTCATTCCGCCTCAGGCAACGCTGATTTCTCAGTATTTGCGGTTTAAGGATTTTGACGTGTTCGGCATCATGAAACTGATTTACGGCAGGTCCGTTGATCTGATCAACAAGCCGATTTCCTTGTACTTGCTTGCTGCCTTTGGGTTTGGCCTAAAGCAAAGCCTGTTTGTGTTCATCTTTAGGCAGTTCTTTTACGGCATGCCGACTGAATTGGAGGAGGCGGCTCTAATAGACGGATGTGGGTTTTATGGCACTTTCTTTAGAGTCATGCTTCCCAATGCAGTTCCGGCTATCATGACAGTTTTGATCTTTGCGTTTGTCTGGAATTATGGGGACAACTACTACGTCAACTACTTCCATCCGGACGGCCCGTACTTGAGTATAATGCTCGATCGCACGTTCCAAGAGACTCAGTTTGACTTTGTGAAGAGCCTGTCTTGGAACAGGTTTGATATTCTGACCTTCAACACGTTTACGTTTGATGCAATAAAGCAGGCAGCCTTGATCATTTACTTGATCCCTCTGTTGATTTTGTACTTCGTCGTTCAGCGACGGTTTGTCGAAACCTTTGAGCGTTCCGGCATTGTCGGATAGGTTGGCAGTCGTATCCATATCCGCGTCTTGACTAGCACCGAATGCAGAGGGGGGATGGTTGGTTCTTTGACTTCCAGTGATTAGGGACACAGCGAAGCAACTGAAACTAATCAAGGAGGTAAAGAGTTAATGCGCAAGAGGTTGTTAGTAGCTTTTCTCGTTCTTTCCTTGTTTCTGAGCTTCTGGAATGTTGCACTGGCGGAAGCTCAAGGACTCAGGAAGATCCGTGTTGCGCTTTGGTGGATTGCAGGAGATGATCCGACATACATCGATCCTGCAACAGGCGAGCACCCTGACACAATGCCGACTGCTCTGAGGGAAGCAAGACTGAAGGCCCTCGAAACAGTCAAAGAGAAGCTCGGAGTAGAGCTGGAGTTCGTCCAGTATTCTCTGGACCTGCAGCAGCAGATCCTACAGACTGTGCTGGCAGGAGACCCTGTTGGTGAGATTGTCGGAATGTGGGGAGGCTCCCAAGGCACTGTCCTAAACCAGAACGTCCTGCAGGACCTGACACCGTATCTCGACGCCTTTGGTGATGAGGAATTCTGGATGGTTGGGCCAATGAACTTGTATGGGAAGGTGCTCGGATTTGCCTTGTATCCGATGGCTGGCTTCCCCGTTTGGCCGCTGGTATACAATATCAACTACCTGAAAGAGTGCACCACCCTGGAGGACGGCTACGCTGATGAGAATGGAAACATCATCCTGCCAGCGCAGCTGTGGCAAGAGGGACGTTGGGATTGGCCGACCTTCAAGGATTACCTGTCAAAAGTCAAAGCCTACTACTACGATCAGGGAAGAATCGGCGGAACCCGTGGCCGGGTCATTCATGCCTATGAAGAGGACTACCGTCAGGCGTACAACTACCTCTTGGCTGCCAACGGTGAGTTCGTCGTCCGTCCCGACGGCACGCTTGGGGTAAACAGCGAAGCATCCATCGAGACGATCGAGTTCCTCCAAGACCTGATGCGCGAAGAGATCATGTGGTCGGAAACTTACGACGACGGCTATACGCCAGGTTGGACATGGAACGGAAACAACTTCTCCTCGGGTGAGACGGTCTTCACGTCCATGCCTTTCTGGCTGATGGATTCGGCTGTTTCCAGCCTGACCGAGAGAGGCGAAGAGATGGGGATGGTCCCATGGCCGGTTGGTCCTAAGGTAAAAGCCAATCCTGATCGATACCAGTATCACGTGCCGTTCTTCGGCGGCGATACCCTGGGTATTCCGAAGGGCATCGATGCAGAAACAGCGCAGTTGGCTATCAAGGCATGGGCGATGTACAATGCTGAGACCTTCAAGAACCTGGGTCACGCCAACACGCAGGATTATCTCGACTCACAGGCCAGACTCACGGCGATTAAGTACTTCCCTGTCGCAGACGAACTGTACGGTGAGTCCTTGGTGGCTGCGTACTCTGACTGGATGAGCAACTTCATGTTTGACTCAGGTGAGATGCTCGGGGTCATTGCTCCGCTGCACGACACCATAGCACAGCTGATCGCGAATCCTTCTAGCAACGCACGGGCGAGAATAGAAGAAGAGATGCCTAAGTACGAGCAGGCGATTTCGGGGCTGCGGAAGACGTTGGAAGGCGACGCAATCGTGGACAACCAGGCGCCGATTGTCAGCCTACTCGAGGGCAAGGAGTTAGTCTTTGAAGTTGGTGCGGACTTGACAGCCGTCGATTGGGGCACATACTTCGACGCCTATGACATCGGCCAGGACAAGGCGTTCTCGATATACGACGTTGTGTTTGATTACGGCAACATCGACAACACCGATGCCAACAACACGTCAAAATTGGTGCTGAACGCGACAGACAGCTTCGGCAACTCGACTACCCCCGAATTTACGGTTGTTTTCTACAACCCGAACGAGAAGGTCGAGCCTGTTATTGAGTTGTTGGCGACCGATGAGATCACGTTTAACCTCGACCAAGACATCAGTTCAGTCAACTGGGCTGATTACGTCAACGCTTACGACAAGATCGTCTTGAGCGATGGAACGGTCCTTGAGGATTCAACCTTTGACCTGAACAGCAGGCTGGAGACAGACGTGTCGCAACTCGACGTGTCTTATCCGGGATTCTATCCCGTCACGTTCAGCGTCAAGGACTACGCAGGAAACGAGGCAACACTCGAGATCGAAGTTGAAGTTGTAGTGCCCGAAAACTACTAGAAGGTAGAGTGCGGGCTCCCTTGGGAGCCCGCACTGCCGCTAGATGCGGAAGAGGGGACTATAGCCTGTGTGTCGAGGTTACTCGTAAAACTGCTCGTACTTCGCCCGACGCTCGTTTATTATCGCCTGTCCGCCGGAGTTCAGGTAGTCCTGGAACCCTCTGTCCCACACTGCATCGAAGTCCTCAGGTTTGGCAACTACGGCCTGAGCCAACAGAGTGTCCCGCTTCTCCTTGAGTGCAGGACCCATGCCTTGCTCAGCCACAATATCGCCTACCTGGACGTTCTTCTCGTAGCGCGCGTCTCTGTTGGTCAGCATGTATGCCTTCTCGATGAACCTCTTGTCAACACCGGCGTATCCGAGGGCTAGAGACCTGCTGGTAAGCTCCGGATCGCCGAGTTCGAGCCCATTGATAGTAATGGTGTAGTCGATGTTGTTGGGTGAGTTCATTATCTTATCACCAGTGGCGGCAATGGTCTTTATTGTGCCGTCCTCGAGCACCTCGTGGGTCACGCCCTCTTGGCCGATCTGCAGGAATCTGCGGTTCTCGAACTTAGTGATCCAGTTGAGATACAGCAACGAGGCAAGAGGCTCGTCATTGGTTGACGGGAAGAATACCTTCCTGTCAATGGGAGCCGGGAGGTACTTCCTGTAGAGGCCTGCGTCGTTCTGGAACGGGTCGACTGCGATAAACACAGCGTCTTCGCCAACCATCCTGCGCAAAGTGTTGTGAATGCCCTCTTCGCCATCGCGGTACGGGTAGTCCCAGTTGTGCTGGAAGGCGCCTACATAGCCGGCTTTTATCAAGTTGTCCTCAGTCCTGTCGCCAGCGCCGTACAGCGGGAAGTCCTTCCAGATAAGGCCCGCGTTGTACCACTCGTTGAGTTTCCTGACACCTTCCTTGTAGCCGGGGAGCAGCAAGTGCCTGTCGTCAAAACCATAGACGTATATATCCTTGTCAGTGATGTCGTTGGGCACAAAGGAGGTCAGCAGGTAGTTGTTGCGCCAGCCCACATCAAAGCTTGTGGAGTACGGAATCATCTTGTCAGCGTCTTTGCCGAGCAACAGCTCTGCATTGTCTCTGAAGGCGTACAGCATCTGCTCGAACTCCTCCAGCGTGGTCGGCTCGGGAATGCCGAGCTTATTCAGCCAGTCCTCGCGGACGAATGTGTTGATTCGTGTGTTGTGAGCGAGCCTGGCCTCGATAGCCCACACTGTGCCTGTAATGGGGTCTTGATTCCAGTAGAGGTTTTGCTCTCCCAACCAGTCCCACAGGTCGGGTATCAGGTCTTTGTATTTCTCGAGGTAAGGAGCCATATCGAGCACTCCGCCCATATTGGCGTATGTCTGAATCGTTGGGTAGTCGTAGGTGACGCAGATGTCGGGGGCGTCTCCTGCAGCCAACAGGTTGTTGAGCACCTCTACCTCAGTCCAGCGAGGCACCGGGACGAACTCGACAACGACATTGTGGTCGCGCAGCATGCCCTCTTTGATAAAGTCCGTGTAGAAGTTGTCCTCCGGGGGAGAGCCTCCAGGGTTGCTGCGGTCGTACACTTCGACTGTGATGTACCTGGTCTCAACAAATCTGCCATTGACGATTTCCGGATCAGCCGCAGACGAAAGGATGCCGAACGAGCTGACTGCCAGTAGAGTGACGATGATGAGGCTACCGACCAGACGTAGACGAGTCGTGTTCATACGTTTTCCTCCTTATTATCTGGTTTGATGTGAGGCACGCCGTGCCTAAAGGCGCAACTTATTCCTTGACGGCACCTAAGGTTGCACCTGCTATGAAATACTTCTGCAGCCACGGATATACAAGCAATATTGGCACAGTGGCAAACACTACAGTTGCTGCCTGGATCGTGTCACTCAGCCCCGGAGTCGTGAAGCCTTCCTGCGTAGCAACATCAATGCTGGTTATGCTCTTGATGATGTTATACAGGAGCAACTGAATCGGGTAGTACTTCCTATTATTCCCCATATACATCAACGCATCCGAAAACCCGTTCCACCGCCCTACAGCATAAAAGAGTGAGAGAGTCGCAATCACAGGCTTTGAGAGTGGAAGATAGATGCTAACGAGTATGCGGATGGGCCCGGCACCGTCTATCTCAGCAGACTCGCGCAGGCTCTCAGGGATTCCATAGAAGTAGCTGCGCATGATGATCATGTTGAACACACTCAGGCAGTTTGGGATTATGAGTGCAACCGGCTTGCCGAGCATCCCCAGATCTTTGAGCAAGAGATAGTGAGGAATCGTGCCTGCGTTAAAATACATGGTCAATATGATCAATGTGTTGAAAAAGCGGCGTCCGATGAGTCTGTCATAGGTGAGCGGATAAGCGCAGATGATTGTCATGAACATGGACACGAACGTGCAGATGACTGTAAGTATTGCAGTCCAAATAAGCGACCACGTGTATGTCGAATCACCGAGCACAAAGCGATAGGACGTCAAGTTCAGGCCTTTGGGCCAGAGCAGGACTTCGTTGCGGATTATTGCTTCCGAAGAACTAAGAGAGCGCGCAACGATGTTGAGCATTGGCAGAAGACAGATGAGAATCAACAAGAAGCAGACAAAGGCAATGATCCAATCACCGATTCGTGTGCTTTTTGACCTGATCATGCTGCATGCCCTCTCCTTTGTAGTGTTGTGAACGCTCTACCAGATGCCGCGTTCGCCGAACCTCTTGGCTAGAGAGTCTGCTGCGAACAGGAAGATGACGCATACCACCGACTGGAAAAGGCCTACTGCCGTCGTCAACGAGAACTGCAGGCCGCGGATGCCGTTGGTATAAACGAAAGTGGCGATAACATTGGAGACGCTCTTGACCAAAGGATTGCCGAGAGCATACGGCCTGTCGAACTCGCTGCTCAGAATGCGTCCAAGATTCAGGATCAACAGCGTAACTATGGTCGGCCTCAAGCCGGGCAGTGTTATGTGCCATATCATCCTAAAGCGGCCGGCTCCGTCTACTGCCGCAGCCTCGTACAGTTGTGGATCGATACTCGTCAGAGCGGCCAAGTATATGATGGTGTTCCAACCCACGCTTTGCCATACTCCCAGAAGCACGTAGGTCCATACCCAGTGAGTGGGACTGTTGAGAAACGGAACCGAATCAAAACCCAAGCGATTTAACACGATGTTTATTAGACCTGATGTGGGAGCAAGGAGATGCAGCGCCATGCCGTAAATGATGATCCAGGAGAGGAAGTGCGGCATGTATGCAACTGTTTGAGTGATGCGTTTGAACCGCTTGAACGGCAGTTCGTTGAGGAGTAGAGCCAGAATGATTGGAGCGGGAAAGCCGACGAGCAGATCAAGAAGGTTCAGCATGACAGTGTTGCGCAGTGCGTATAGGAAGTCGCGATTGGAGAATGCCTTGATGAAATACTCGAAACCGTGGTTGTCCGCCCATGGCATTTCCCAAACACTCTTGATGATGCTGTATTTCTTGAACGCAATCAGGATATAGGTCATTGGAATGTAACGAAAAACAACAAAGAAGGCAATCGGCAGAATGAGCAGGAGGTAAAGGGTCCAGTGCTTTTTTAGGTAGTTGATTATTCGCTTGCGATTGCGAAGTGATGACTTCAACACAGCTGTCTTCATTGCTGCACCTTCCTCTTCAGGCTCTCAACTAAAGCCGGGTTTGGGTCGTGTGTATCTGAACAGGCCATCTCAGATTGGCGGCGTTCACAGACCTCAAGGTGTAGGCTGGATCTTGCTGTGTTGTCCTTACTAATCTGTATGCAATTTTGTCTATCTTATTGACAAAATGACCCTGATCTGGACCTGATGCAGATCACAATAGCCGAGAGAGACATCTTCTTGGCGGATGATCCAGTCACACAGCAACAATCCTATCAGGGGTATCAAGCCAATCTGACCGAGTCTGAAGAAAGGTGGAACGAGTTTATCCAGTACGAGCTCACTCCAGAGCAGAGAGACAGGGCAGCCGAGTATGAGGCTGCGAGAGCCAAATGGCTCGAGGTCAGCAACCGTATCGTGTCTATGGCAATGTCAGGGGATCCTGAGCTTAGAGCTGAAGCCCAGAGACTGGCACTCAGCGACGGTAGGGCCCTGTTCGGAGAGATGAGGGGCCACGTGAATGCTCTTGAGGAGATGCTGGGTAGCGATCAAGAGATGCTGAGGGCGGATTCGCACAAACTAGCTCAGAACATATCAAGGATTCTAGCATGGGGCATAGCGATTGCACTAGCTGTTCAACTCTTGTTTTCGTTCTTCGTCACGAGGTCGGTTACCATACCTATTCGGCGAATGGTCGAGGCTCTTAGGGACATATCCGAAGGCGAGGGAGACTTGACAAGGCACCTCAGTGTGGCCTCTAAGGATGAACTTGGCGAGATGGCCAAGTGGTTCAACGTTTTTGTGGACAAACTGGCAGCTGTTATTCGCGAAGTAGCTATAGCAGGAACAGAAGTCGAGGAAGGGGCTTCGCAGCTGGCGGATGTTGCGAATGAGCAAGCCGACTCCACAAACCAGATCGTCACAGCTATAGCAGAGATTGCCACTGGTATCAACGAACAGAACCGAGGGAGATCAACAACTAGAGAATCTGTTCAGCAACTAGTCTCTGCTATCGATCAGGTCGCTCGAGGGGCTCAGGAACAGGCTGCGGAGGTCGAAAAGACTTCGACTTTGGCAGATATAATGGCCAAGGACGTCCAAGAGGCGGCTGATGCCGTACGGAGCATAGGTGAGGAGAGCAGGGCCAACCGAGACCGCGCACTTAGGGGTACCGAGGCAGTGGGTACGGTCGTCAGTGGGATGCGCAGCATAAAAGATGGCGTTGACCAAGCTTTGACGAGTGTGGCTGAACTTGAGTCGGGATCCAGGCAGATAGAGGAGATCCTATCTGTCATCAACGACATAGCGGATCAGACCAACCTACTGGCACTCAATGCAGCTATCGAAGCGGCACGAGCAGGTGAGGCGGGCAAGGGCTTTGCTGTTGTGGCTGATGAGGTCCGCAGACTGGCTGAGCGCTCGACTCAGTCGACCAGCGAGATTGCAGCTATCATCGAAGGACTGGGGCAGTCAATCAACCAGACTGTACATGCGGTTGAGAGCAACGGCCGCTTGGTCGACGAGGGCGTCAACTTAGCGGTAGGCGCAGAGAAGATCCTAAAGGAGATCGCGAGCGGTGCCGACACGGTTGATGCGTCGGTCAACGACTTGGAGACCCTCATAGAGAGGCTGAGCCAGAGGAGCAAGGCGGTCAGTGATGCGATGGCCAACGCAGCAGCAATCACAGAGGAGAGCAGTGCGGCTGCAGAGGAAATGGCGGCTAATGCAGATGATATCATGCGGCTGATCGATGAGATCGCCAATGTCAGCGACCAGATTGCGGCGAGGTCCGATGAGGTAGCTTCGTCGGCACAACAGCAGAGCGCAGCAATTGAGGAGGTATCGAGCTCAGCATCTACTCTGGCAGGAGCAGCTACGAAACTGGCGGGCCTGGTCGGCCAGTTCAAGGTCGCGTAATCGGCGTTCATATGACGTTTATGCCGTTTATGTTGAAATAGAAAGGCGAGGGGTTGGTCGCCCCTCGCTTTCATGTACAATTGCTAAGACTCTGTTGGCGACTAGAAAGTCAAACCTACAGATATACCGAACTTCATGCCTCCTGAGTCGCTCAGGTTGCCGGCAGCCTTGGCGCCCACGTAGAACCCCTCAGTGAACACATAGCCGACTCCGATGTCGTAGACGCTGCGAGCAGAGAGGTTCCCTGTCTGGAAAGCGTAGTCGAAGCTGCCTGATACGAACAGCTGGTCGCTCAGTGTGGCCTTTCCTGACAGCCCGATCGTGGGAGCGTAGTCAGTGCTACCCGAACTGGTCACGGCGAGAACACCTGCTGACGCTCTCAAGGTACCCTGGTCAGTCTTGGATATGTCATAGCCCACAGATGCCTTGAACTGTGACTCGCCGCCTCCGAAAGGCCAATAGCTGCCCCAGGCAGACACCTTGTCGGTCAGGTACAGTCCTCCCTCAATCGCCCAGTTTGAGTCCACCCACGATACTGCGACTTCTCCTCCGGATGCTGCGGATGCAGAGAACACAGCTGTAAACAAGAACAGGGTAGATAGGAACACTAACAGAACGGTTCGCTTCATACTGACTCCTCCTTGAGTATAGATAAATGAGCGTAGGTTGTACTGAAGTATCTTGGAGATGGATGTTAGTAGGCTGCAAAAGCCATAACATATATCTTCGCTCATAGTTCTCCAAACCCTCCTATAGGCTCCTGTATAGTCGATCTTTAGTCTCCTTCGCATGTCGTCCACTTCCGCCGCGCCAGGAGGCCTGATCGATGGTCTCCTCCGCACGAGTCGAGATACTACTAGTGCACATTGAACCATCTCCATTGACGGAGTGACGGAGGACTCGGCGCCTGGGGATCATGAGGGAACCACAAGTCGGCAGCTTTTTGTGATATGATGTCGTATAGTAGGCTCTAGCTGTCATATAGCAGCTACTTGGTGCGAGACTTAGGTCGATTCTACGCGAGTCATCCTTGCGATACCGTAATTAGAGGTGATAGATTTAGATGCATCTGAGTGCCGTTATCTACGATTTTGACTACACCCTGGTTGATTCTTCGGTAGGTGTAGTTAAGTCCATTAGTTATGCATTGACACGCGGCGGTTTTCCAGTGCCGTCCCCAGAGCAGATCAAGCAGACCATAGGGTTGTCACTTCCCGGAGCGTTTGACCAACTCATTGATCAGGAGCTCACTGAGGAGCAGATCGATGCCTTGGTTACGAACTTCATCGCTCGTGCGGATGAAGTCATGGCTCCCGGGACTAAGCTGTTCCCCGGGGTGAAGGAGGCTATCCTGGCTTTTCACGAGGCCGGGATTCATCAGGGAGTTGTTTCCAATAAGCTCCGCCGCAGGATCGTCGAAGTCCTCAAGAGAGATGGCATAGACCATTGCTTCAGTGTGATCGTTGGAGCAGGCGACGTGCCTGCCCATAAGCCCGATCCCACTGCATTACTCAAGGCAGTCGAGTGCATTGGGTGTTCGAGAGATTCTGTCGTTTATGTCGGTGATCACCTAGTGGATGCTCAGGCGGCTACAGCTGCCGAGCTGCCGTTTGTTGCGGTCCTCACAGGATTTACAAGCAGGGAGCAATTCCAAGCATACAAGCCGCTAGCGATCATTGACAGCGTAGCCCGACTCCCTGAAGTGCTGGGATCCGGAGCGGCCGAGTCACGGGCCTTGGCGTAAGCGGCATCAATTCGGCGACACTGAGAAGTACAGAAGGGATGGAGAACCAACGGGCAATCTGCGAGATTAGCAGGTCGCCCGTTGTTGTTCATGAAGGTCAAACACCTGGATTGCCCTTGGCAATATGCCTTTGATGTGTGAGATCAGGAGGCCGTAGTTGGTTATTGGCACTCCGGCAGAGCGCGCGACTCTGAGCCTGTTGAGCATCTGCCTCCTGTTAACCATACACCCACCACAGTGAATGATAAGGGCATAGCTGCTAAGATCATCAGGAAAGCCGCCGCCTGAGCAGAAGTCAAACTGCAGATTGCCCACGCGTTGCTGCAGCCACCTCGGTATCTTTACCCTGGCGATGTCCTCTGCTATCGGGTGGTGCGTACAGGCCTCGGCGATCAAAACCTTGTCACCCGGTTTCAGCGAATCCACCGCCTTGATACCAGCCTTGAGTTGGTCAAGGTCTCCGCGATGGCGAGCAAACAGGATCGAAAAGGAAGTAAGCGGAACCTCATCTGGAACAACCTTCGCTACCTCGCTAAACACCTGGGAGTCTGTTACAACCAAGGCAGGAGGCGACTTGAGGTTGTTCAGAGCGTCTCGTAGCCGGGCCGGCTGAACGACCAGAGCAAGTGCATCGTGGTCCAGTGTGTCGCGTATGGTCTGCACTTGAGGAAGTATCAGCCTCGACTTAGGCGCCTCTTCGTCTATTGGGCATACTAGTATGACCGTGTCTCCTGGCTCTATTAGGTCGCCTATGATCGATACTTCAGATCGGTTTTGCGATGCCTGCTCCGCCACAGCCTTTATGGCCTCAATCAGCTCATCGACTCCGCCTCTGTTCTTGGCACTGACTGCGCAAACCGTGGTGTTCTTGTCTAGACTTGCGCTTAGGGTTTGCGATGTCTTGACCAGCGCTTTTCTCGATTCCGGGCTGTCAAGTTTGTTTACCGCGACCAACAGTGGCAGTTTGCGATCACGAGCCAGTTCGATGACTCTTTTTTCGTCATCGTCTATGACCGGCTCGGGAGGATCGTGATCAGACGCCTCTGTCACCAAGACGACTAGGTCGGCTTTGTCAAGCACAGCGTATGAGCGCTTTGTGCGCTCCTTTCCAAGTGCGCCCGTGTCGTCGATCCCGGCCGTGTCTATGAGAACGACAGGGCCAAAGGGCTGCAATTCCATTGCCTTGTACACAGGATCGGTAGTCGTGCCCGGTGTACTTGAAACGAGCGATATGTCTTGGTTTGCGATCGCGTTGATGAGGCTCGATTTGCCGACGTTTCTCCGGCCTACTATGGCGATGTGGTATCTATTGCTTCTTGGAGTCGTATTCATGAGTTGCAACACCCTCTTAGAAGTACAGGTCTCTCTCTCCTGACTCGAGACGCTTGAGTCTATCGATTGTCTCAGCGCGAACTCTATCCGACTGGATCTCACCCAGTGCGGATTTGAGAGCTGATTCGCTCGCGGTCCGCAGCTCGTCGTCCGCATAGTCGAGCAGATACTCCTTGAATGTGATTATCGCGTTGGGAAGGCAGACGTTCTGGATCTCTCCGGTCTTGGCAAGTGCCATAAACCTGTCTCCAGTGCGGCCCTGCCTGTAGCACGCTGTGCAGTAGCTCGGAATGTACCCGGACTTGCACAGGCTTAGAAGAACCTCATCAGGAGTCCTGCGGTCGTCTACAGAGAATTGGTCGTACTCGTCGCTCCTGCGGTAGCCTCCAACGCTAGTCCTCGACCCTGCACTTATCTGTGAGATTCCGTAGTGTATTAGCTCATCTCTGAAGTCTGGACGCTCCCTTGTGCTCAGGATTATCCCCGTGTATGGCACTGCAAGCCTTATGACTGCCACGAGTTTTTTGAAGTCATCGTCACTTACGAGATAGGGGTAGTCCGAAAGGTTTACGCCAGCGGCTTCCCTCAATCTCGGCACAGAAATCGTGTGAGGCCCGACTCCAAAGGTTTCTTCGAGATGCCGCGCGTGGTAGAGCAGTGCCAGCGTCTCCAGTTTCCAGTCATAGAGGCCGTACAGGACTCCCAGGCCCACATCGTCCAGTCCTGCGCTCATGGCTCGGTCCATAGCATACAGGTGCCAGTCATAATCACTCTTTGGCCCTGACGGGTGCATGAACTCGTACGTCGGACGATGATAAGTCTCTTGAAACAGCACGTATGTGCCTATCCCTGCCTGCTTGAGGCGCCTGTAGCTGTCTTCGTCACATGCTGCTATATTTACGTTGACTCTACGGATCTCGCCGTTTTTTGCCTTGACAGAGTAAATCGTGTCTATGACTTCGAGCACGTAGTCGAGCGGGCAGTTGACCGGGTCTTCTCCTGCTTCTACAGCTAGCCTCTTGTGGCCCATCCGCTCCAGTGCCTCTACCTCGGCACGGACATCGTCCAGGCTGAGGCGATGCCTGTGAGTCTTGTTCGAGTGTTGATAGCCGCAATAACGGCAGTTGTTGACGCAGTAGTTGCTGATATACAGAGGGGCAAACAGGACCACCCGCTTGCCGTATATCTCCTGCTTGACAGCTGCTGCAGCGTCCAAGATCTGAGACACCAGTCCCGGGTCGGAAACCTGGATCAGCGCAGCCGCTTCTTCGGGCTCAAGCCCGCGTGCCTGGCGTGCTTTGTTGAGTATAGATTCGATCTGGCCAGAGCTTAGCCGCTGACTATCCTCGAGCATCTGCTCAAGAGTTGCTTTGTCGATAAATCCCATATCCAGTTTGTTCATTGCTTTGCCTCCCATGTCTGAGCGCCGGGTAGCTGCTTGTTTCTGAGGTATCTCGGTGAGTGCCCGTACCCGGTTGCAATACTGCGGCCGCAGGATCGAACTCGTAACCTCATGCAGTCTGCGGATTGCTTTGGGTCCTCGTCTACACTCGTCTTTCCGGGATAAAGCGTGTACATCCGTCGATACTTGGTCGGTGTCACGTTGGGCATCATCACGTTTGCTCCCCAGCGAAGAGCCAGTTCACGCCCATGCAAATCAAGCGTGTCCAAGGCCGTTGTTGCCGGAATCATAACGTCGGGCATCAGCACTCGGAGAATAGCCATTTCTCTGAGCACCAAGTCAAGCGTTCCGCCGTTGGAGTTAGCCAAAGGAGTACAAGGATTTGGAACAAAGGGGCCAATGCCTGCCATGTCAACCTCGAGCTGTTTCATCAAGAGCAGGTCGCCTGCAATGTCATCGACCGTCTGTCCCGGGAGACCGACCATGTTGCCTGCTCCGATCTGAAACCCGGCTTCTCTGAGCATGTGCAAGTGATCGATCCGTTCGTCCAATGAGTGGCCCGGGTGCAAGTACGCGTAGAGGACCGGGTTGGAGGTCTCATGACGCAACAGATAGCGATCCGCACCAGCAGCCGCCCAGGATCTATACGCAGCCTTATCGCGCTGTCCGAGTGATAGAGTCACTGCCACATCTAGGCGCGACTTGATCGTCTCGATGAGGCGTGCGATGTCGCTGACTGAGTAGTACAGGTCCTCTCCCGATTGCAGCACTATGGTCTTGAAGCCGAGCGAAGCCGCTTTTTCGGCTGCATCGACTATCTCCGAGAGGCCCATGCGGTATCTGGGCTGGCCGATATTTGAGCGCCTCAAACCGCAGTACAGGCAGTCTTGCCGACAGTAGTTCGAGAACTCAATTATCCCGCGGAGGTGTACGTCGCTGCCGAACACCTTGAGGCACGTGGTCTCCGCCCTCGTCCTCAACACCCTGATCTCGCTCTCGTCTGTGGTCGTCAACAGGCCTATGATCTCGGCCCGATCCAGGATCATGACTTGCTTAGGGCAGTCCGAACGCTGACGCCCTCGATGTTGCCGAGCTTGCCGGTCATCGCTCCTATTTCATCTGTTGAACCATCGACGATCAAAGCGATTATCGATACGCCTCTTTCTTTGTACGGCAGGCCCATGCGGCCGGCGATGATGTCTCCGAATTCGCTGAGTATCTGATTGACCTTCGGAGCTGCCGCATGCCTATCCTCAATCACTATGCCAACTACTCCAACACGCTTATCCACAGCACTCACCCCACAAAAAAACTCCACCCTCGGACTCGAGGATGGAGTTGTTCGTTCGAAAAGCATGACTCGTCGTCAGCCAGGTAGTACATCAGCTAAGTAGTACAGGCAGTACGACAACTACTAACTTCTGCTTCCCCTCGACGTCAGGACCTCTACCCATCCCTTCGTCCCAGGTGACGATTAGGTATGTCCCTTCCTAACAGCGTAGTCCTTGCGGTGCTCGCTCACAGTCGCTCCGAGCTCAAGGGCCTCTGCCGTTTAGGGCAGGAGATTGTGCAACGATTCACAATCGTCAAGTCGATTATACAGGCAGCGAGTGGAAACGTCAACCCGAGCAGCCCCGATGTTTCCACTTGCCCGTATCAAATCCACACCTAGGCAGCCTACCGATGGAAGTTTAAAGACTGATTCCATCGAACAGTCAAGTGTGGTAAGATGTGCTTGATAGCTTTATTGCTAAATAGGCGCTTGCCGCAAGTGGTCAAGTTTTCCTGATCCTGCAGGGGCCGAGAAAAGTGCAGGCATTTGAGCTGGGGGTTGGATTCGTGAAGAAACCTTCTCAGGATTGGCTGAAGATCCTGATAGCTGTTGGAATCGTAAGTGTGATTATGACTGGAGCCGTCATTCGTTCTGTCAAAAACTTCGTCCGTGAAATCGACGCAACTGTAGACAGTCTTGTCATCAATGATGTTGATATCAGTCAGATCCCAGATGGGACATATACGGGGAGCCATGACTTCAAGATAGTCGCTGCCGAGGTAAGCGTTGAGGTCAAAGGCGGGCGTATAGTGGCAGTGGATATATTGACTCATACCACCGGGCGAGGCAGACTCGGTGAAACCGTCGTTGATGAAGTGCTAGAAAAGCAGAGTTTATCAGTTGATGCAGTGACCGGTGCGACGGCGAGTAGCAAGGCGATCCTCAAAGCCATAGAGAATGCCCTGACTGCTCAAACTCCTGCAGCAGAGGCGGAGTAAGTGCGATACCTCCAAGGGATTCGGCAGTGCTGAATACGCTGCCCGCCAGGCCTGATGCACAGAGGAACTGCAGCGCGCATACAGAATCTCTGAGTGCGTGTTTTGATGCCTTGTTAAGGTACTACTTGAGATTGGGAGTGATGGTGCTGTGAAGCTGATAGTGAAGAAAGATTACGATGAGCTGTCCAGGTACGTGGCAAACGAGATTGCCGAGTGCATCCGTTCAAACCCGCGGACGGTTTTGTGTTTGCCTACAGGCAACACCCCAGTAGGAGTCTATAGAGAGCTGACTAGGATGTACAAAGAGGGCGATGTGAGTTTTGCCCAGTGTGTGGTCTTCAACCTCGACGAGTATTATCCTATCGATCCAGACGATCCAAATAGCTACAGGAGTTTTATGAAGCATAACCTCTTTGACCACGTGGACCTGCCGCCCGAGTCTGCGAATATTCCCAATGGGCAGGCAGCCGATCCTGAGGCCGAATGCGAACGCTATGAAGCCGAGATCCGTGAGTCTGGAGGAATAGACCTCGCCTTGCTCGGAATAGGACGAAACGGCCACATAGGGTTCAACGAGCCTGGCCGCGAGCTTTGTCTTAGGACTCATGTAGTGACGCTCACGCAATCGACTCTCGAAGCCAATCACGGCCCTTTTGGTTCGATCGAGGCAATGCCCAAGAGGGCTCTGACAATGGGCATAGGCTCGATCATGTCCGCAAAGCGCATAATCGTCATTGCATCAGGCCCCAGCAAGCGACAGGCTGTTGAGGCGATGCTGAGCGGCAAGGTTACGACAGACGTCCCGGCTTCTCTGCTGCAGCTACATAGAGACGTGACAGTCGTATTGGATGAGCTTGTCGGAGTATCGCAGTGTGATGGTTGATATCCGGCTCGAGGTTCAGGAGGGGCGTTGGCGCGCCAGTGTCAGGCCTTCCTAGTGGTCAGCTAGGACGAGAGGCTCTAGGGATTGACAGTAGCGGCTGGTGCGGGCAGAGGCCTCGGTCTTAGATTGGGGGTGTTGTAGGTGCGCATTGGCGTTTTTGTACTCATGCCTCATGTCTTGGAGAACGGCTTTCAGGCGGTCCGAGACCTCGGCGTGGACAACTGCCAGCTTGGGTGCTGGGACATGAATCTGTATACCGACGCAAACGCTGAGAAGGTACGCAACGATATGAAGCGCTCAGCAGTGGATGTGACTACACTGTGGGCTGGGTGGCCCGGCCCTGCAGTCTGGGACTTCGTTGACGGACCCCGAACCCTAGGTGTAGTCCCGCGTGAATACCGAGCGGCTAGACTCGAGGCCCTAAAGGCCGGAGCGCGGTTTGCTGCAACGATTGGAGTTCGCAGCATTACGACGCACGTTGGTTTTATACCTGAGAACATGTCTGATCCGCTCTATACAGAGGTCGTCGAAGCAGTCAGAGAGATCGGCTCATACTGTAGAGACATGGGCCTCGAGTTCTGGTTTGAGACTGGGCAGGAGACGCCTATCACTCTCAAGCGCCTGATAAAGGACACCGGCCTGGACAATCTGGGAATAAACCTTGACCCTGCAAACTTGTTGATGTATGGAAAGGCCAACCCTGTGGACGCGTTGGATGTGTTCGGCACGTTCGTGAAGGGCGTGCACGCCAAGGACGGGGACTATCCAACCGATCCAAATGCCCTGGGACGTGAGTACCCTATAGGACACGGGAGAGTTGATTTCCGGTCACTTATACTCAAGCTTGCACAGCTGGGTTTCCAAGGTTCGCTTACTATAGAGAGGGAGATCAGCGGGCCGCAACAGTATGTTGACATCAAGGCAGGAAGAGACTATCTTCAGGCCATCTTGGACGAATTGCCGGTTGAGTGACTGCTTGAACAGTGTCTCCTGCTGCTTTGCCTCAGGTCACGGTGCTGTCGCTAGGGTCATAGCCGTGAGCAGAACACGCAAGCAGGGCTTGTTTATGGCATACTAATGGCACTGGTTGACGAAGGCCAGTTTGCCAATTGTGTGACAGATACCGCGGGCTAATTGCTCGCGGACAGCATTGCTAATTTGGCATAGAATGGAGAGGTGACGCCATTGGCTCGACCTTCGGGTTCTGCGCGGGCCAAGCTGGCTTCGGTGGTAAAGCGAATTGGAGGGAGTGCCCACGTGCAGGATTTGTGGACAACAGTTGTTGACACCTTGATCGGAGTATTGCCCATAGTAGGATTTCTCCTTTTCGTTCAGTTAGTAATCCTTCGTGTACCGCTTGCCAACCCCAGGCAGATATTTATAGGGATTGTGTGTTCGATTGTGGGGCTTACGTTGTTCAGTCAAGGACTCAAGCTAGGCTTGTTGCCACTTGGTGAGGAAGCCGGTCAGAACTTGCCGAGAGCTGGCAAGATGTGGGTGGTTCTCACCGTAGGCTTTATAATGGGCTACGGGGTTACTCTAGCAGAGCCTGCGTTGCATTCTTTGGGACTGCAGGTGGAGGAGTATAGCGCCGGGCTCGTAACCAAGAACGTAGTGATCCACTCAGTGGCAATTGGTGTTGGACTTGCTATTCTGCTCGGACTTCTCAAGATAATATTCAGGATACCTCTGATCGCCATGGTTGGTCCGTTGTACGCAATAGCGATCTTGCTAGCATTGGTAGCACCCAAGTCTATTGTCGGCCCTGCATTTGATTCTGGAGGAGTCACTACAGGCCCTGTTACTGTCCCGATCACAATCGCAATTGGTGTCGGGATGGCGAACGCACTGGGCGGCAGAGACCCGCTGCAGGACGGCTTTGGCCTAGTCACTCTAGCGGTGGTTTGTCCGATCATATCAGTCCTTCTCGTCGGAACGATTATAGGATACAGGTGAGGTGCTACTCATGACTTATAACACGATATTTGCTGTGCTTCCACGCGGCAAAGCTGATTCGGTAATGGAAGCTGCAAAGAAGGCTGGTGCTCCAGGAGGGACCATCTTCTTCGCGAGAGGAACTGGTGCTCACGAGGCGAAGACGTTTTTTGGCCTGACGATCGAGACCGCAAAAGAGGTACTAATGATTGTTACCAAAGATGAGGATACTGACAGGATACTGGAGACGGTGATAGAGGCGGGGCGACTCACTGAACCCGCGGCCGGTATCGCTTTCGTGGTTAGGGGTGTGGATGTGTACGGCCTGTATGAGAGAGGCAAGCCCGTGCACCCACACGGCAAGCGCGAGTAGTCTTCAGGCTCGGCTGATTAACTGTCGTCATATGACTGCCTGTACGAGGTGGTATATTCTACAGCAAGTGCCAATAGGTGGATACAGTTGATTACACTCAGTGTGCAAGACCTAGAGACGCGAGCGGAGTTGAGAGAAGTACCGCAGCGGAGTTGAGAGCAGCACCGTATATCCACCAATACGGGTAGGTGGCTACGCAGTGGCTTATCAGCTGATTCCTTACGCGTGGGTCCTATTTGGTTCTGCCCTGGTTTCTCTCAGTTTGTGCGTCCTGGTCTGGCCTCGACGACAGATGGCCGGTGCCAAGCCGTTTCTTGTACTTATGATATGCTCGGTTGTCTGGTCCATCTCCAATGCTCTTGAGATGATGGGGTTGGATCTTGGCACCAAGCTCTTCTGGGCAAACGTTCAGTACATTTGCTACAACATCATACCGCTCACATGGCTGATGTTGACACTCGAGTACACAGGCAGGGGTCGTTGGATGACCCCTCGCCGTCTCATTCCCCTTCTAGTAATCCCGATTTTGACAGTGATCTTCGCTTGGACCAACGAGTGGCACGGTTTGATGCGCCAGAACATCTATCTCGATACGAGCGGCTCGTTTCCGGTCGTCGGCAAGACACACGGGCCTTGGGTTTGGATATATGCCGCATATGCCTACCCGACGATGATCATATCCGTGCTAATCCACCTAGTGGCGGTCCTCCGCTCACCTCGTCAATATCGTTGGCAGACAGCGTCTCTAGTCATCGGGTTGACACTGCCGCTAGTCGTGAATCTGTTTTACGCCCTTAGATTGTCGCCGTTCAATCACGATGTGGCTCCAACAGCGCTTTCGATTGGCGGTGTCTTTTGCGCAACCTTGAGGGTGCAGTAACGAGGTCAGCTGAGATTTAGGACTGGGTCGACGTCTCCTTTGCCTTGTCTGTTTGTCTAGTCGCTACACCCTTGAGGAAGCCTGGGGAAGGAGTCTTGCTTGCAAGCTCTTTCTTTCGGACCTGTTTTCTGGTACGGCCATATGGTTAACTGTCCACAACAAGAGCTGCAGTAAATCGACGCAGGTGAAAGAGGATTGACGTACAACAGTGGCGCCCTATACCCCTGGGGGACGCCACTGTTGTGCACTGAGGCAAGCTTAGGATGCGATCACTCCGTCAGGATCCCACAGATCCTCCCACGACTTAGCTCCTTCCCAGAGGAAAACCTGCCCTTTGATGAGGCGGCAGTTCCTGTCTATGCCTTCGATATCTTTCATATCTTGCTCAGTGAGCGGCTCTGTGATTGTGCATCTGATGTTGCTCAAGTACTGGGCACGGCGGACAGAGAACGGGATGGGCACTTGACCTCGCTGTACTGCCCATTTGACACAGACTACTGCAGGGTGAACTCCCAGTCTTTCAGCGATTCTCACGATGACGGGATCTTCTATGGCAGCAGTGTCTTCGGGTGTCCTATCGCGTTCTGGGCGAGATGGAGAGCCAATCGGGCAGAATCCGACCGGCACGATATCATTGTCTATGCAGAATCGAAATAGCTCAGGCTGCTGGAAATGCGGGTGCAACTCCATCTGATTGCACGCAGGCTTTATCTTAGCATCTCTCAGAACCAGCTTGAGCTTTGGTATGGTCATATTGGATGTGCCGATGTGCCGCACCAACCCCATCTCGACGAGCCTCTCCATCTGTTGCCAAGTAGTCATGTACTCCTCGTGGATGTATGGCCTCGAGTTTGGATCTCGATAGCCAGGCGGAGCTCCCGGAGGGTGATGGTTTGGAAACGGCCAGTGTACGAGATAGAGGTCGAGGTAGTCAAGTCTTAGGTCCTTCAAAGACTTCTTGCAGGCAGGGATGACATCTTTCTCTCCGTGCTTGTCGTTCCACAGTTTGGATGTAATCCACAGATCCTCCCGCTTGATGCCGCCCTTCATGATAATCTCTAGAGACTCACCGATGAGGTGCTCATTTCCATAAACGGCTGCACAGTCGAAATGCCTGTATCCGACTGACGCCGCACCCACGACGGCTGCAGCTATTTCTTCACCTGTGTACTTGTCCGATCCAAATGTCCCCAACCCGATGGCCGGGATCTCTGCTCCTGTATAGAGCTTCCTCCTTGGAACCTGTTTCGGGTCAACGCCGTCGTCTGCGATGGTAAACGAGCTTGAGAACCTACTCATATGTGCGCACCCCCTGATCCGACGAAGTCCGGGATCGTCTAGCTAGATTCTAGCCTTGAATTTCACAGACTGTCAATGCTTTCTGTATAAACGTATTAACGGGCTTATGCAATGTATGCTGAAAACGAATTCACGAAGAGTGCAATAAACTAGCAGTATTACTGCGGTTATACGATTGATGGCTACACATGAATGCGCCTGCGACATCTTTTTGTTTACACTCTTGGCGTCAATATGCTAGAATCATGGTGAAATCGATTTGGCGAGCAGACCGTATCGATGATTGGAGTGGGAATCACCGAGTGTCTGTAACAACTAAGGATGTAGCACGTGTTGCAGGCGTGTCTGTTGCAACAGTATCCCGTTACCTCAATGGACACAATGTGCTGGATGAGAACAGGGAGAAGATCGAGCAAGCAATCAAGCAGCTCGGTTTCAGGGTAAATCCTATTGCGCAAACTCTGAGGACTAATCGCTCGATGACTGTAGCTGTCTTGGTGCCTACTCTCGCGAACATCTTTAGTATGAGCATTATCGAGAGTATCGAACGTTGCCTTGATCAGTACGGTTACAGCATCATGGTCTGCGGTTCGAGAGGCGAGTTGGCTAGAGAAGAGGAGAAACTGCGGTTTGTCAGAGACAAACGTGTCGACGGGGTCATTGTGATACCCGTAGGCTCAAGTGGCAGTCACATCGCAGAAATAGTCGGGGATGACATCCCAGTCGTCCTGATAGACCGGGTGGTTGATGACGTTCGCTTTGACGCAGTAGTGGTCGACAACACCAATGCAGCCTATCATGCAGTAGAGCAGCTGATCATCAAAGGCCACAGGCGCATAGCGATGATTGCGGGCCCTCAGCACATATACACTGCGAGAGAAAGGCTAAAGGGATACAGACGGGTGATGTCCGACTACGGCCTAGCTATAGACGAGGACCTAGTTCTAGTTGGAGATTATACGTCTGATACTGCTTATGGCTTAGTAAAGGAATTGATGCAACGAGACCCGCGGCCTACTGCTGTCTTTGTGTCAAATTATGAGATGACTATAGGTGCTATCGGTTGCCTCAACGAGCTGGGGATAAGAATCCCGGAGGAGCTGTCGGTGATCGGCTTCGATCACTTGGACCTTTCTAGTGTAGTGAAACCACCGCTGGCAGTAGTGGCTCAGCCCAGAGACGAGATCGGACGAAAAGCTGCTGAGCTGCTCTATGCAAGAATGAGCGGTGATACGACGAGTTTCCCTTCGCTCATACGTTTGAAGACTCGGTTTATCCAAGGTTCATCCATAGCAGAGCATAAATCGGGGTGAGTCTGTGTCAAAGAGACTGTTGCTCGGCATAGACATCGGCACGTCAGGGTGCAAAATCGCTGCGTTTGACTTCGACGGAAACGCGGTATGCACGTACACTCGCTCATACGACGTCTCACATCCAGACACCACATGGGCGGAAATCGACGCAGATCTATGGTGGAGCAGTATCTGCGGCGGCATCCGGGCACTGATCGAGAGCGAACGGCTGGACCCCAATGAGGTCGCGGCTGTAGGCGTCGATGGACTGAGCTGGACCTGTTTGCCTGTTGATCGCAAAGGCCGGCCTCTTCGTCCGGCTATGATTTGGCTGGACCGCAGGGCAGAAGAGCAGGCTCAGTGGATGAAGAAACAAGTTGGAGAAGACAGACTCATATCTCTCAGTGGCAATCCGGTAGACCCCGCATATGTAGTGCCGAAGATGCTCTGGCTTAAGCAGCACGAACCGGACATCTACGCAGATACCCACATGTTTTTGCAGAGCAATTCATACGTAGTATACAAGTTGACCGGCGTCTTTTCACAAGACCACTCACAGGCATATGGATTCCACTTCTTTGACATTGCAAACTGCCACTATGACGAGTCTGCAGCCGATCGGCTTGGCATTTCACTCGACTTAATCCCCCCTCTCATTCACTGTCACGAAGTCGTTGGAACAGTGACTTCGAAGGCATCGAGAGAGTGCGGCTTGCCCAAGGGTGTGCCGGTCGTAGCCGGTGGCTTGGATGCTGCTTGCTGCACTCTCGGAGCCGGTGCGGTTAGGGCTGGACAGACTCAGGAACAGGGCGGGTCGTCCGGAGGAATGAGCATCGTGGTAGACAAACCACTGATTCACCCGAAGCTGATCCTCGGATGCCATGTCGTGCCTGGTCTCTGGCTCTTGCAAGGAGGAACTGTTGGAGGCGGAGGCACACTGCGCTGGTTTGACGAGCAGCTAGGTGCGTGCGAACGCCAGATTGGCCTAGAGCGAGGGATCAGCTCTTTTGAAGTAATGAGTGAGGAGGCTGGCCAGATCGGGCCGGGCAGTGAGGGATTAGTGTTTTTGCCATACATGGCAGGAGAGAGGTCTCCGATCTGGGACAGCACTGCACGAGGGGTGCTGTTTGGGCTTTCATACGACAAGACCAGAGCACACATTATAAGGGCAATCATGGAAGGCGTAGGGTACTCACTGCTTCACAACCTCAAGACTGCCGAGGAAGTCAAAGCCGAGGTTGGAGTGCTCCTCAGTGTGGGAGGCAGTGCTAACAGCCGAGTGTGGACGCAAATCAAGTCTGACATCACAAACAAACCGATTCACGTGCCCGCTTCAGACCATGCTACTACACTAGGCGCAGCATTGATAGCAGGTGTAGGGATAGGAGTCTACAGAGACTTCCAGTCTGCGGTAGACAACACTGTCAGGATACAGCGGGTTCACGAACCAGATGAGCTCGCCCATCAAATGTACCGCGGCTACTACCGACTTTACCTCGACCTTTATGACAGACTAAAGGATCATTTCAGACAACTGGACTCATTGAGGACTAGGAGGGATTACTGTTGAAGGCAGCGGTTCTGCATGGACAGGGAGACATCCGATATGAAGACATAGAGGCACCAAGGATTGCAGAAGACGAGATACTGGTTCGGGTCAAAGCCACAGGGATCTGTGGATCAGATATTCCGAGAGTGCTCGGAACTGCTGCCCGTTACTACCCTATCGTCCTGGGGCATGAGTTCTCTGGAGAAGTCGTGGAAGTAGGGGCAAACGTCACAACAGTGAGAGTAGGCGATCGAATCGCTGGAGCACCTTTGATACCGTGTCATGAATGCACAGATTGCCTGCGTGGCGATTATGCCCAATGCCGCAGTTACACGTTTGTAGGATCTCGGATCTTCGGCAGTTTTGCGGAGTACGTAAAGATACCCGCACGCAATGCGATCCGGCTGTCTGACGATGTTTCCTATGAGCAAGGAGCCTTTTTTGAACCTCTGACAGTAGGACTTCACGGACTGTCGGTGATGCAGTTCAGAGGAGGAACGGATGTCGGAATTCTGGGAGCGGGGACTATAGGCCTGCTTACTTTGCAATGTGCAAAGCTTCTAGGCGCCAAGCGTATCTTCGCGTTTGATGTCGACGAGAAGAGACTGGAGGTAGCCCGAGACTATGGTGCAGATCTTTGTCTAAATGCGAGGGATCCGGACTTCAGGGATGCTGTCTGGGACGCCACTAAGGGCAGAGGCTTGCCAATGGTCGTTGAGACTGCAGGTGTGGAGTTCACTGAAAAGCTGAGCTTGGAGCTTGCGGCAAACAAGGGTAATGTCATGTTTATCGGTACTCCATCTACAGATATTACGCTGACACCTAGAGAATTCGAGCACATAAATCGCAAAGAGCTTACGATCAGGGGTTCATGGATGTCGTACTCTGCACCATTCCCGGGCGAAGAGTGGGAGTTGGCTGAGCATTATTTCAACAAAGGCTTGATAAGAATCCGCGAATTGATCGATCGAGTAATCCCGTTGTCTGAAGTAGCCAAGGCATTCGAAGATCTTGCTGTGCCAGGGAAGGTGCGCGGCAAGATCTTGATAGAGGTGTGACAAGGCATGTCACTGGTGAACCCGCTTAGTTTTGTCCAGAAGGCCCGCGAGAAGAGAGTTGCTATCGCCGCATTTAACGTTCACAATATGGAGACGATTCAAGCCGTAGTCGAGGGTGCCGCAGAGGAGAGATCTCCTGTAATTGTGCAGACAACACCGGGGACTCTGGAACATGCCGGTATCGAGTATCTGGCTGCCTGCGTCAGAGTTGCATCCGATTTGTGGGACATCCCTGTTGCACTGCACTTGGACCATTGCTCGTCGTTTGAGACCATAGTCAAGTGTATTAGACATGGCTATACCTCAGTCATGATTGACGGCTCCAAGCTTCCCTACGAACAGAACGTCGAGATCGTCAAAAAAGTCGTTGAGGTCGCACATAGCGTCGGTGTAGCTGTAGAGGCTGAACTCGGCACAGTTGGAGGAACAGAAGACGACGTAATTGTCGATGAGCGCGAGACAGCTTATACAGTGCCTGAGGAAGCCAAGAGGTTTGTTGAGGCGACACGTGTGGACACTCTCGCAGTGGCTATCGGAACTGCTCACGGAGTGTACAAGGGTGAGCCGAAGATGGACTTTGAGCGGCTGTCGGCAATAAGGGCAGAGGTCGATGTCCCTCTGGTCTTGCACGGAGCATCTGGAGTTCCTGATGAGAGTATCAAGGAAGCTATCAGACGTGGAATCAGCAAAGTAAACATAGCCACCGAGCTAAAGATACCTATGGCGGAGACTATCAAGAACATACTACAGAGCGATCCAAGTGAGAACGACCCAAGGCGATACATGGGCGAAGCGAAGGAAGCAGTCAAGCAGGTGGTCAAGAGGAAGATCCGGCTGTGTGGCTGCAGCGGGCTGGCTGCTAATCTGTAAGCCGACATGCGATGTGCATGAGATGCGTGTGGCATGTGGCGGGCTTAGAGGGGCGAGTGAAAGACCTATGATATTGACTGTGACTATGAACCCCAGTCTCGACAAGGTCTACTTGGTTGACGACTACCAAGTGGGTAAGGTATTTAGGCCTAAGGCCATGACTGCTACTGCGGGAGGCAAAGGCATAAATGTGACACGCGTAGCGTCGATCTTAGGAGCTCCTGTCACTGCTACTGGATTGCTGGGGGGCAGCATAGGGAGTATCATCGCTTCTGATGTGGCAAACCTGGGAGTCGTAGAACGGTTTGTGCGCATTCCTGGCGAGACCCGCATTTGCATAAATGTCGTAGACGAGAAGACACGCACTTCCACAGAGATCTTGGAGCCTGGGCCCGAGGTCAGCGAGTATCAGGGTAGCGCTTTTGTCGAGAGCTATGATCGGTTACTTGATGATTGCCAAGTAGTGGTCGCATCTGGGAGTCTTCCGAGAGGATTGCCTGTGGATTTTTATGGTCAACTTGTAAGGTTGGCCAAGAGAAAGGGCAAGGCGTTTATCCTAGACACTAGCGGCGAATATCTCAAAGCAGCGCTCCGTGAAGCCCCGTTTATGATAAAACCTAACCAAGACGAGTTATGGCAGATTGCAGGAGAGAATCTGCGCAGCCTGCAAGACTGTGCTAGTGTCTTGATGCGTATCAAGCAGCAGGGAGTGCACTTGCCAGTCTTGACCTTAGGCAAGGACGGGTGCCTGGCAGCGCTCTCTGACGGTGTGTATCATTTCTTTGCCCCTCCAGTTGAAGTGGTGAATACAGTCGGATCAGGTGACTCGTTTGTCGCTGGTGTTGCTGTCGCGTTGAGTCGTGGTGTCGGTGAACAGGAGGCTATCGTCCTCGGAATGGCGTGCGGCATGGCCAATACCCAGTACTTCCAGACCGGTGTCGTGTCTGTGAAGCTTGTCGAGGAGTACAAGCGCTTGGTGATGTGTGAAAAACTCGCGAGTTACTAGACAGTGTGTTGACGTGGCTGGATCCACCATAAGCGATCCCACAGGTACCGAATCATAGACCAATAGCACCACCAGGACATTAGGGTTGACATCCCCGTTCTTGTCTGGTAAGATAACTAAAAAGTATACTGTATACAATACGAGAGTGCACCTAGGGTTCCACTGGCACAGCCTCTTGCAGGCATGTTGCCGGGTTTGGTCCAAGCGGTGCAAGGCGGACATGGACTACTATTCCGCTACACCCTCGGGAGAAAAGCCTGGGGAAGGAGTCTCGGTGTAGGAGCTCTTTCTTCGGGCTTGTTTTTTTGACGAATCCTAGTGCAAACTTGTTCCAGGCAAGTGGAAATATCGTAGCCTCTCATCGCTTTCGCCCCGATCTGCTTGGCATTGACTTAACGAACTTACGTCTTTATATGTAGGCACCAAATGTAGTGCAAATCGGCATTGGTGAGTCGCACGGGGCAGCAATAAGATCGGGCCGCAACGAGATGAGGCTGCGACAACGCGAGGCGGTAGTAACGCCCGGCTGCAATGATGTGATAGAGGTTCGGCGAGGCTGGCAGTTGCGTTTAGCTGGGAGAGGTTCGCTCAGACCGTTGTTGTGCAGTGCTCGTACATAGCTGTCTTTGCATTGCTCGCAGGCCTGATTTGCAAGAAGGGGGTGAAGGCACTCAATGTTCACGGCGGTTGATGAAATCAAAAGGCACCTCAAATTGATCGCGGCCTATTTCCAGTACAATCTGTCTGCGGTCATGGAATACAGAACGAGCTTCCTCGTGCAGGTATTCGGTATGGTGTTGAACAACGCGTCCTTCATCTTCTTCTGGAAGGTAGTATACGCGAGGATACCTCTGATTGCCGGGTATAGCTTTGAGGATGTTATGTTTTTGTGGGCACTCGTGTCTGCCTCGTTTGGGGTTGCCCACATATTGTTTGGGAACTGCAGCTCTCTGAGCAGGATAATCATCCAGGGAGAGCTTGACTCGTACTTGCTTCAGCCTAAGGACGTCTACGTCAATGTAATCTGTTTAAGAACGATAGTTTCTGCATGGGGTGACCTCGGTTATGGCATTGTCTTGTACCTGCTGACGTTCGGGTTTTCGCCGGGCAGACTTGTTCTTTTCATTGGTTTCGTACTGCTTGGCGGGCTGTTGTTTGCCAGTGTCAAGTTCGCAGCGGAGACCCTTACGTTTTACGTGGGCAGTGCATCTACGATTGGGCGTACGATAAGCGAGTTCATGCTGTCATTTTCGATATATCCGGAAGGGATCTTTGGCCAAGGTGTCAGGTGGATGATGTACAGCCTCGTACCTGCTGGGTTTCTTGCGTTCTTGCCATACAGGATCTACTCATCGTTTTCTGCGAAGCATCTTCTCTTGTTGCTAGTCGTCGACCTGTTGTATGTAGTAGCAGGATATATGTTCTTTAGGGCAGGCCTTCGGAGGTACGAGTCAGGCAATCTGGTTGTGACGCGAGTCTAGAGGGGGAGCAAAGGAGCTCTCGGAGCCGTCGATGTGACAGCCTGGGAGCTCCTTATGGTCAGTGCGTCTAGTGTTCAGCCAGAGCTTCGATCCTTTCTTTGGCGTGATCCACATAAAAGGCGTACTCCGCCGGGGCTACTGATATGAAGGCTTCGTACGCGAGTTTCGCCTCAGCGTATCTCCCTGCTGATTCGCAGGCTACTGCTTTGTTGAAATACGGCTCCGAGAGTGACGGATCCAGTTCAGAGCTCGCAGAGTAGTCCTCAATCGCTGCATCAAGATCGCCTAGATCCAAGTACGCATTGCCTCTGTTGAAATAAGCGCTGACGATCTGTGGGTCGAGGTCTAGGACTCTCGTGTAGTCGTCAACAGCCTTGCCTGGTTCGCCTAGCTGCATATAGATATTTGCTCTTCTGAAGTAAGCGTCGATGCAGGTGTCGTCAATCGTCACAGTCAGGGTGTAGTAATCCACAGCTTGCTCGTATTGCACAAGCAATTCCGACATGAACCCGGCGCCAAACGCGGCCTCCCAGAACGTAGGATCAGCCGCAATCGCTTGGTTCATCTTGTCCAACGCACCTTCGTAATCGCCTTGCAGAGCGAGCTGGAAACCCTCCTCATTGAGAGCCTCCGCCCTGTTCCTTGGGGACATGCCTGCCAGGTCAACACCGGCTGAGTCTTTCGTTGCTTTGGAAGAAGAGAACAGTGGGAGGTCCCACAACACCTCTACTCCGTCGACTGTCAGAGTTGCAGTGCCGCTAGAAGATTGATCCAAGTACTGCTCGCCTTCGGGATTGCCTGATGAAAAAGCCAGCAGGTGGACGTCAGAGTCGGTCACTGAGCCTATCATCTCTGCTATGTATGGCTTGATCGCCTCTAGCATCGATCTGGCATCTGAACCTAGCTCATCGTCAGAGAGCGGGGTCCAGACGTGGCCTGCAGAGTCGCTGAGTTCGACGGTGCCGGCAAGTTTGCTCTCAGTGCTGAACTCGTAACCCGATTCACTCTTGACTATATCTATGACTAGGAACACATCATAGTCTCGCAGTGCAAGTGGATCAGCAGAACCGATCTTGTCACGAACCGACTGCTCCGAATATATGAGTTCTTCCCACAGAGAGGCGGGGATCCACCAAGCGATAGTCGATCTGTCTTCGCTTTGGACGATCTTCAGAGACTGATCCAGCTGGGTTTCAGAGTCCGTATAAGCGAGCGCCAGCGAATAGGAAAGCAGAACCATCAGGCAGGATACTAGGATGATTGTAGGTGCTCGCCGGATAGAGCAGGTGTAGGCAAGGCACCCTCGGAGTTCGTTTCGCATATTTTGCATGTAATGATTGCCTCCTAATACTGAGGGATTGCTTCTCGAACGAAGCGTCTTGAGTGATTACTTCGCTGTTACTCTGCTGTTTCCTGTGAAAAATCAATAATGCCTTCAGCGAAGTGAACTCCTAGGTCTCTGTCACAGATGTCGAGTGGTTGGAGGAAGCTGCAAATCGACTGGAGAAATCACATCGGCGGGGCCCGGTATGGCTGCGAGGCCTTTGGGCACTCAGCTGAGGTATGGGAGCGTGCATTTCTGTGAAGTTCACTATAATAGATGGCCACAATGACTCACTGTTGCGCCTGAAGCCATTTACAAAGGATCGAATAGACAGCTTTCTCAATGGGAGTGGCGATGGCCATCTTGATCTTCCACGGGCGAGAGAAGGCGGCGTAGCAGCGAGCTTTTTTGCAGTGTTCGTAGATGCTGAGCCCACGCAGCAAGGCCCATCCGAGTTGCAGCAGGATGCTGCTGTCTCAGGAGCCGCCTCGGGAGCGCTCTCAAAGGCGGAGGCAAGCCTGCCGAAGCCCATTAGCTACACCCATGCAGTGCAGAGCGCCATGTCAATGGTCGCAGGGCTATTCAGGTTGGAAGAGTTATCGGGCGGCAGGCTCAGAGTCGTTCGGACTGTGGATGAGCTTGATGAGTGCCTGCAGCAGGGCGTGCTCAGTGCCATACTCCACTTTGAGGGAGCTGAGGCGATCGATGCTGATCTCAACGCTTTGGAGGTGTTTTACAGGGCGGGGCTTCGCTCGCTTGGAATCGTGTGGAGTCGCCCAAACATCTTTGGGTGCGGAGTGCCGTTTCTCAAGTCGCACTCGCCTGATATCGGCCCGGGCTTGACGGATGCAGGCAAGGCTTTGGTGCGCGCCTGTAACGAGCTCGGGATCTTGATCGATGTTTCTCACCTCAATGAAAAGGGCTTTTGGGATGTAGCTGCTATCACAGATGCGCCGATCGTGGCTACGCACAGCTGTGTGCATGCACTTTGCCCGGTTCCACGCAATCTGACAGACAAACAGCTTGACGCTATCAAAGACTCTGACGGGATCGTCGGCCTCAACTTCGCAGTGAGTTTTCTCTCTGAGCGCGGGGCCGAGGATCCGGACTTGCTGGGAGCGATGGTCATGCACATCGATTACCTGGTCGAGAGGATAGGGATTGATCGCGTGGGCTTCGGATCTGACTTCGACGGCACGAGAATTCCGGACGTCATCAAAGATGCCACCGGGTATCCCAAGCTCATGGCTGCCTTGCAACAGCATGGATACGACGAGGAGTCATTGCACAAACTTGCGTACAAGAACTGGCGCCGAGTTCTCCAGAAGACTTGGCGGAACTAGCCTTGAACAGTTTTGCGGCTCTGCTTTCTGTATTTGAGCGGTGAGGTGCCCATGATCTGCTTAAAAATTCTGCCGAAATGGGTGTGGCTTCCGTATCCGACTTGTGCAGCAATATCTGTGACAGACATAGACGTCTGCCTCAAGAGCCGCTGCGCTTCTTTTATTCGCACGTTGTTTAGGTACTCGGTTAGGCGCATGCCCGTAGCTTGCCTAAACACCCTGCTGAGATACCATGGGCTGATATAAAACTGCTCTGATATAGATGCTAAGGAAAGCGGTTTGTCGTAGTTTTCTCGGATGTATCTAGCGATCTGGTGAGCTTTGCTGTGGACGGAACTGAGCGTGTTAAGGTTTTCGCTTTGGCTGTCTATGTTCAGACGGTCCAGGAACAGCAGCATTTCAGTTAGCAGAAGCTTCTTGTACAACTCTCCGTGTTTGTCGGATCTTTCCTCTTCTCGCAAAAGCTTGACTAGGAGTCCCTCCATGAAAGCTTGTTCTGCAGCGCTGAGCCGGACGACCTTTGCATCGCCTCTCAGACAGCTGGTGAGTTCGTGCAGTTGCGGCGTCTGCATCGTTCCCTGCAGGAAAGACTCCTTGAAATAGACGACGTACCTCTCGTGAGTATCGGTTCCTGCATCTGTTGTCATGTGGATTACCCGTTTAGGTATTAAGACCAGGTCTCCTTGATGCACGTGGCTGATCCTGTCTTCGAGAAGGTATATCCGCTCTCCCGACACCAAGTAGTAGATCTCATAGTGCTCGTGGAAATGCTGTCGCGGCATCGTGTAAGGCTCGGTCTGTCTTTTCCACTCGATCTTGAAGATGTACTCGTCGAATACCTCCACAGCAGTTCCCTCCGACTCAAGGGATTCCACCAAATAGGTCCGTCGCAATGAGTCCGTCACAGAACATGAGTGGTCGGCGCATACCGAGTCATGAAGCGTGCAGGCCTCTATGTCCATCGTAGCATAGAACTGACGCAGATGGAAAGCTTCCACTGACGTTCATACTAAATTATGGATACGAGGGCACTACTATTATGCCCGACCTGTAAGAGTGATCTAGCATAAGGCGAGATCTTTTCTCGTCTTGCGTAATAGACCGCATACGCAGAAAAAATATCACGTGTGTGAGGCTGCGCACTCTATCTCTGCTGATCGCTATCTGAAGACAGCGTAAGAGGCTCACAACGGGCTTAGTGTTTGTACGCAAGAAAAGTCGAAAAGCAGTCTTTGTGGCAAGAATGGTGCAGATTCCTGCATGCGTTTTGTCATACAATGTATTTGAACACAATAGGGAGGAACTGCAATGACTGCTACTGATATCAAGAAATACGCCATCGTTGGGTTGGGAGGCAGATCACGCTTTTACTACCAGGCTCTAGTCGGCAAGTACAAGGATACTTCTAAATTGGTCGGATTTTGCGATGTAAATCAGACCAGGATGGACTACGCTAACAAGGTAATCGCCGAGAAGTTTGGCCATCCACCGGTCAAGACCTACTATGCTTGGCAGTTTGAGCAGATGATCGAGGAGACCAAACCCGATATTGTCATAGTGACATCCATAGACCGGACTCATGACCGGTATATCATCGCAGCTATGAACCTTGGGTGTGATGTTATCACTGAGAAACCCATGACTATAGATGAGGTCCGTTGCCAGAATATTCTCGACACAGTCAAGGCGACCGGCAGAGAGTTGCGGGTTACCTTTAACTACCGCTACGCTCCGTACAACACCAAGATCAGGGAGCTTATTATGGATGACGTCATCGGAGATGTCAATTCGGTCCACTTTGAATGGTTGCTGAACACCACTCACGGAGCGGATTATTTCCGGAGATGGCACAGAGACAAGCGCAATAGCGGCGGACTCCTGGTGCACAAGGCGACCCATCACTTTGACCTCGTTAACTTCTGGCTGGGCACCAGGCCGACCACGGTGTTTGCTATGGGTGACTTGATGTTCTACGGCCGTGAAAACGCTGAGAAGAGAGGCATTACCAGGTTTTACTACAGGGCCTATGGCAGCGAGAATGCTAAGGACGACCCGTTTGCCCTTCATCTAGATAGGAACGAGCAGTTGACGGAGTTGTACCTGAAGGCGGAGTCAGAGGACGGCTACCTGAGAGACCAGAGCGTCTTCGGAGATGGGATCAGCATCGAAGACACAATGGCTGTCATGGTCCGCTACGAAAACCGCGCGATGATGACGTATTCGCTCAACGCGTATCTGCCGTGGGAGGGCTATCGGGTGGCATTTAACGGCACCAAAGGCAGAATCGAGGTTGAAGTCCGAGAGTCTGCTTATGTGAACGCAGGAGACGATGCCTCGATAGAAGGCGCGGTCAAGTCCAAGAGTATCACAGTGTTCCCGATGTTTGGTCGGCCATATGTCGTCCCGGTTGAGGAGGCAAAGGGAGGGCACGGCGGCGGCGATCCGAGGCTGCTGGAGGACTTGTTTGGGACGAAGCAGCCGGATCGGTTCAAACGCGCTGCGTCACACATTGATGGAGCCTTGTCTATCCTAACCGGGATAGCTGCAAATAAGTCGATACAGACTGGTATGCCAGTGAGAATAGACGACCTCGTTAAGTTCTAGCTCTAAGCAGTGAAAGGGCGGGGTGGCGCTGTGAGGCACAGGGCGCACGGGCTGTACCTAGTAGCAGTGGCCTGTTTCTTGGTGCCCGTGATCATTTTGGCGGTCGCTTCGGATGCTTCCGGAGCTCCGGCCACGGATATTGGAAGTCTCACTGAGTATGTACGCGAGATCGACTACGAAGGCTACTTGGCGGCCCATACGGACAAGAGCCGGCCTGCAGCAAGTATCATCGTGCCTGCTACGAGCTACGTTGCTGCAGATGCGGCGCTCTCGCTCGAGGAAGGGCTGGGCGGGTATGACGGAACAGCCGTCGTCGTCCCAGAGGTTGGGTCTATTGAGTGGCAAGTCGAGGTCGAGGAGCCCGGCCTTTACAATATCGCTGTCATGTACTACCCGGTAGCAGGCAGGGGGGCCGCCATAGAGCGGGAGCTTTGGATCAACGGGCAGCGCCCCTTTGCCGGAGCCCGGTATCTGAGATTTCACCGCGTGTGGGGAGACGGCGGGCCTGTAAGGAAAGACTCCATGGGCAACGAGATTCGCCCCGCTCAGGTCGAGAAGCCCATGTGGATGGAGGTGCCCTTGACTGACCACACAGGCTATGCTGCTGAACCATATTTGTTCTACTTCGATGAAGGGATCAACACGATTCGGTTGATCTCTCGAGCCGAACCTATCGCAATTGCATACATTAAGCTCTACCAGGCAGAGCCTCGCCCTCCTTACAGAGCAGTTGTGCAGACATATGACTCCAACGGGTATAGGCCGACCAAGGATATACTGATAGAGATTCAAGGCCAAGATGCTGCTTACCGCTCGGATTCTACACTCATCGCAATCACAGACCATGGTGACCCGACTGTTCAACCTTACCATCCAGCCGAGATCAGACTCAACTCCATAGGCGGCCACAGATGGTCCAATCCGGGCCAGTGGATTGCCTGGACCTTCGAAGTTCCTGAGGACGGCCTCTACAAGATCGGCATCAAAGCCAAGCAAAATCAGAGGGTCGGAGCCTTCAGCAGCAGGAGGCTGATGATAGACGGCAAGGTCCCATTTGCTGAGGCTGATGCACTCAGGTTCGAATACTCCACCAGATACAAGATGCATGTCCCGTGTGATCCGGAGACGGGAGAGCCGTACCTCTTTTACCTGACCAAAGGGACTCACGAACTGAGACTCGAGGCAGTACTAGGAGATGTTAGCCGCATCCTCGAGACGCTCGAAGACTGCCTCTACGAGCTCAACACCATCTATCGCCGCATCATCATGATCACATCCAGCAACCCGGACAGATACAGGACTTACGAGTTGGGGCGCAAGATCCCAGAGGTCATAGAGCGCATTCGGATTCAAGCCCACATCTTTGACGAGCTTGTAGAGGAGTATAGCCGAATCACGGGGATGGAAGGCGGGCACTCTGAGATACTCAGCAGACAGGCCCGACTCATGCACCAGATGGCGGATGACCCAGACTTCATACCGCTGGTGCTTTCGGAATACCGCGACAATCTGGGTGCACTGGGTGCATGGACGTATGAAACCAGCGAACAGCCGCTTCAGATCGACCGGATATTTGTAGCGTCGCCGGATCAACCCTTGCCGAGAGCTACTCCGACTGTTTGGCAAACCCTGCTGCATGAAGTG
>Ga0208564_1000136_pt1 | contig 69633 bp, 53 predicted proteins | sample AD_UKC073_MetaG_FD_184439 | JGI IMG/M metagenome (GOLD analysis project Ga0208564, IMG submission 184439) | Active sludge microbial communities of municipal wastewater-treating anaerobic digesters from USA - AD_UKC073_MetaG (SPAdes) (version 2) | ecosystem: Engineered > Bioreactor > Anaerobic >... | reverse complement strand
GAGCTTCGTTTGCGCCTGTATTCACGGGGGAAATCGTCACCTCAGTATACGCCGCCGCAAGTGTCATCTGGGAAATTCGGGCTGAAATGTCTCCTTGTCTGCTTCGCTCTTACACCCAATGCAGAGGAGCAGCGTTATCATGCACGCCACAGAAATCGATTTCATGTCTGCACGTCTACCATTTAAGCTGAGCACTGGCGTCATGGTCTAAGTTTAAGGGGAAACGCGTAGCTGGTATTCGGTTCGTTTTTCAGTTCCCTTGTTTTCCTCTCGCTCTCTTGCCTTTGACAACTGAAACTCAAGCTGCTTGACCTTGGTTTGCTGCTGCTGTATCTGAATCGAGAGACGCGACTGACGCCTCTTGCTCCAAGGCCCCAATCCGTGTTTAGACATCTCCCAAAAGAGCAGACTGCCTGCATCGTTCACTTCCCCGGCCTGAGATGATTGAAGCGTTCGGAGTTTCCCCTTTTCCCTTGCAAGCTCCGACTCCAATTCCTCAACTGTTTTAGCTCCACGGATTCTGTAATTGGCGTTCGGAGGGGGCTCCCTGCTCCCCCCGGCGCATGCTGGGCAAGCCACCTTCGTCTTCATGGCTTCTGACAAGAGGACCCGTTTCACTTCGGCTCCCTGTATGAGCTTGCAGTCCCATGCATGATACCGTGGAGAGTAGGGACTGACATAGACGTACAGAAGTGAGGCATCTTCGGGCCGACTTGCGGGTTGACTGGAAGGAGCAGTGGCAGGGCGGGACGTTGCGGCAAGAAATACCAGTACAAGAGTAGTCACGACGTGTTCTCCCGCGTTCAAGTACAGCACGCCTACTGAAGCATCATAACAATTCTTGGCCCAAAGGAAAGCGGCTACAAGGCCGCTCCCCCGTGGCCGTCCCGATCTTCCCCAGGTGAAGCCGCAGAGGAGAAAAGGTGTCAGGAACCCTTATGCTGCTCTTTATTCCGTTGGTTCCGGATCGCTGGGCCCGGTGTGCCGCGACCTTTCTCCTGGGACGGTTTACGCGGCCGGCCTCTGGCCCGCAAGGTCAGCTCCAGGCCCAGCCGGGCCGCCGTCCGCTTCTGCCAACCGGCGTCGCCGAACGGTCGGCCGCGCGCGATGCAGACCCGAATGGCGTCCTCCTCGGCAGCGGTCTGCGGCTGGTTCACCAGTTGCCGCCAGTTCCGCGGGCGGTCCACCGGCCACGCGCACAAGCGGATGGCAGGCTCCTGATCCCGCTGTGGACGGTCTCCCAGACTGCTCCACAACCACTCCTCCGCCCGCTCCACCAGGCCGGCGCGCAGCGGGTTACGCTCGACATAGCGGCAGAGCGTCAGGAAGTAGGTGTCGTCCTGCACCGGGAAGGACTTGAAACGGCCCTGATAAAGGTGCCCCTCGCCGGCGCTATGGCAGCCTGTCTCACAATTTACTGCAGAAAGAACAGGGCCTCCCGTATGTTAGAGTGTCCAAAAGCCCAACAGGAGGCCCCGTCATGTGCCGTTTTGCCAGGGATGGCCGGCACCTGGCGAACCTGGTTTAAGAGTAGGCCTTCGGTGCTTCGGGAAGCGAAGACGAGATAATACTTCGGAATACGATGTTCTGCCTTTGCCTTGACGGGAAGAAATCCTACTTCAGCGAATCGCTCCTTGAGTTGCGCACACAAGCGATTAGTAACTACTCTAACTTGATCAGCGAAGTCCCTGGTGCTACGCAGTGTATCCATCCACCAATTACCACCGACAATCTGATCGAGTCGGTTAATAGTCGGAGTCACAGCCATGGGAGCATCGATCTCTTCCGGATCCTCCTGCGAAGGGTCAACTTCTGGAATGGCAGCCCGAAGTGCCGCCAAAGCACACCGGACGAATATCGGTGCGTTGAAGTTCAACAAGACCTCAATGCTCATCCGGGAATCTTTTACGTGGCGAAAGACGCTGTCGAGTCGTCGCCAATCTAACCCGTCGACGGTAAAGGGATCCAGGTACAGGAAAAGGGTATGGGTCGCAGCAACTTCTGCCACCTGCGGCAGCGAATCGGCGAGCGTACTGTTTATTGCCCTCGCGAACGGGAAGCCAGCAAGGTTGCGATCCAGGGATGCGAACAGCTTGGAATCCGCCTCAATGCACCAGACGGACACGTTCGCGCCGCGATCAATTGCTGCCTGAGCCTTAGTACAGATGATCAGTGGTGAACCGACGCTCCCGTCTGCAAACACTCCGGGCCCGGCAAACCCATCGACGAGGATAATACGTCGACCCAGCCTCGCCACCTTCGCCAGATAGGGCTCGAGATAGTACCCGAGAATATCGTCTTTGCGCTTGGACCACGGCCGCTTTCGCAGGAAGAAAGATTCATCTGCTTTGTGTCCCAACGCTCTTCCTCCTGGACAACTCTTCCTGACCGGGCATCTCGTCCCAGGTCCGTCCGTCGAGAATTCGCCCAGCCTGCTTCTTGTTCACCCCGCCCCACTGCTTGAAGAAAAACGGCACGCCTTGGGCAAGACATCGGTCCCGAATCTGTCTTACCCATTCCGGCTTCATCGGCCGCGCCCCCGGCCCCGACTCACCGCCCACAATCACCCAGTGAATGCCCGCCAGCGACAAGTTATGAATGGGACCCAGGAGCGGCTCGATCGACAGGAACCGAACGCGTGCATCCGTGCGCCGCAGTTGCCCGACACGGCGGATCACAAGCGAGTTCTCCACACTCGTGCCCATCCAGATGTTCGGCGTCCAGATCAGGGATTTGGAGTACTCGGCCGCGATCTGGGGGCGTTTCGTAAGCACCTGGAAGGTATGCTGCGGGCAGCGGTTCATCACATCGAAGACCTGTTGAATGAACTCCAGAGGAACATCCTCATGGAACAGGTCGCTCATCGAGTTGACGAAAATGGTGCGCGGCGTTTTCCACCCGAGCGGATCAGCCAGGGCCTCATGATCCAGGTAGACACGGTTGTTCCAACGCCCGTGATGATTGACGACGTGCAGGTAGTTCGCGGTCCGCCCAGGATCGTCCCCGCGTTCCCGGGCGGCAATCGCCATGCAGGCAAGCCGATAAGCCATGCGCTCGGCATAGCAGTGCCGGCAACCCGCGCTGACCTTGGAGCAGCCCACGACAGGGTTCCATGTAGACTGCGTCCATTCAATAGAGGAGCCCTGCGCCATACCCTAATATATACCTAACACGTTTTGAAATATCAACTGGCGCCGCCAAACTCAGCCCGGGGCTCTACCGCGTCCCCGCCAGCTCGTACAGCCCGTAGCCGGCGCTGCGCAGATGGCCCTGGTTCACCAGTTCCTCCCACACCTCGCGGGGGAAACCGGCCGGCGGCTGGATGGCCATGATCTTGCTGCGGCCGGTGCCGCTCAGCGCGCCGTGCCCCAGGCGCGAGTCCTCGTCCAACTGGGCTAGCTTGAGCCGCTTCTTGAACGCCTTCAACGCTCGCTTGAGATCCTCGGGATTTGCCGCCATGTCCAACCTCCGTTATGACTGGTCAGGTGACAGGTTGAGACGCCTATTATACTACCCGCCCAGTTCCGGCGGCAGTGACTCCGGCGCCGGCACGCCCACGACCTTCACCGCCCGCATGGCCATGAACAGCGGGATTTCCTTGCGGGCCGCATTTTCCGCCGCCGCCCGCGGGCCGGCTTGCGTGTGCTTGTGGCTGGTCCATTCCTCAATGGCGTCGATGAACAACCCCGCGTTGCGCAAGGCTTTTACGTACGCCTCAATGGGCTTGTGAAAACTCCACGTGTAGCGATCCGGGGCCTTGCCCGGGTTCATCACGATCGGAGCCTTACGCGGAATCAGGTATCGGTCCACTCGACGGTACTGCACCTTACGGGCCTCGTCCCACCCCCACGAGGTCTCCTTGGGCCCACGGAAGCAGGGATGCATCATCACCATCACCCATCGCCCCCAGGGGCGCAGCACACGATGCACCGATTGAAACACCGGCAGGATGGGGTGGATGTTCTGGATGGCCAGGATGCACGCGGCAGCGTCAAAGGCTTCCGCCGGCAGGAACGACAAGTCGCGGGCGTCGCCCACGTGGTATTGAATCGCCGGATCGCTCCGCTCCCGGGCCAGCCGGATCAACTCCCTGGCCGCATCCACGCCGGTAGGCTTCACTCCCATCTCGTGCAGGACCCGGCACAACACCCCCTGCCCGCAGGCCACGTCGAGGCAGGCCTCTCCCGCGCGTAACCCCAGCAATCGCAAGGCTCGGGGAATCACCACCTCACGGTGATACTCGCTTCCGGCCTCGCCCACCAACTGGTCATACCAGCCGGCGACGGCCCCCCAATCCGTGGGCAGGCCGGACAGCTCCGGCCGGGAAGCGGCCTTGGCCGCCGACGGTCGTTCCGGGCGGCGACGTTTCGATTCATGCCTGGACTTCATATTAACACCTTACCCGCGGAGGCTTCCCCTGACGAGACGCCCTGTTGAGTCCGGCCATTGAGGAGCCTAGACTTGAACAACCGGGCCAGGACAGCACATCCACCCCTGGGAGTCGATCTCGGCAGACCGTTTGGCGCAGGAATGCCGCCTGTGTCGGTGCTGAAGAGACGCCGACGCCACATCAGCCGGGACAAGTTCCACGGGTCACGCACAGGGGTAAAAAAGTATCCATCGTGTCCAGTATTGCCGACCCGCCGGTCGGTCCAACAAAGAGCGTAGTGTATGCAATCTACGTGTATGCAATCCACGGCTTGCCCGCTCATCGTTCTTGTGCTGTTTGCCTCGGGGGGCGTATGGGCTCAACCGCCCCGTGTCTGGATCGTTGATCAGGGCCAACGGAACACCGTCCCCAATCCCACCAATCGCATTCTGGAGATTGACCCCGTTAACAAGAAAGATCTGCCGGATGCCGAGGGCGACGCCATTATCCTGCGAACCGTGCCCAGCCCGGCGGAATCCTATTGCGACGAGTTGACTTTCGACGATCAAGACCGGCTCTGGGTCGTGGTTAAGAACCGTTGGGATGGCTTCCTGGACGGGCTTACCCGGATCGACAAGGAGACCGGGGACGTCCAGATTGAAACCTTCCCGTGGATCCCGCCGGATACTTGGGGCGGCGTCCTGGAGGGCCTTGCGTGGGACGGCTCAGGCCTGTGGGTAACCGCCTTCCGAGCCAACTTCGGGCCCAACGGCAGCGTGCTCAGCCGGGTGGACCCTCTCACCGGCAACCAGATCGCGCCATTCGATTCCGGCCCGCTGGGGGCGGCCAAGCACGTGCGCCTGCCCGGCAACCACTGCCAGGGCCTGCTGTATGATCCCTCCGACACCGGCTATCTCTGGTCCACCGACTGGCTGCTCAACAAGATCTACAAGGTTGATCTGGCCCGGCTGTACGATGCCGATCCCACCAACGACGACTACCCGGTCATTGCGGAGTTCGACCTGCCCATCCCCGCGGTCTACCACCTGGACATCGGCCCAAAGGGTATCGACTGGATGGGTGACAAGATCTGGATCTGCAATTGCCGCGACGGCATTTACGAATTCGATCCGACCACCGGCACTGCTCAGAAAGTCTTCTCCACACCACAATGGACCATAGACGGCATTGCCATATTGCCGCCCCGGATAGCCGTCCAGGCCGTGACCCCCACGAGCATCACCCGCTCCGCGTGGGTTGGCCATGGGCTCACGCCGGACGTCATCACGGTTACAAACACCGCCGCCGGCACGCTTCATTACTGGGTGGGCCGGGATGCCGTGCCCTGGCTCTCTATCAGCCCGACGTCAGGCCGCTCCACGGGCGAGACCGATCCGATCACGCTGACCTATGATCTTTCCGGCCTGCAGGTCGGCACCTATCATGCCACGATTACCGTCACCTCCCGCGATGCATCCAACAGTCCCCAAACCGTGGACGTCAACATCACCGTCCAAACCGTCAAACCCGACCTGGACGGCGACGGCGACGTGGACCAGGAGGATTTCGGTCTCTTCCAGGCCTGCCTGAGCGGCGCGGGCGTCGAAGCCTCCCCGGGATGCGCGCACGCCCGCTTCGACGACGACTCGGATGTGGACTACGACGATCTGATCATATTTGAGAACTGTCGCACGTCCGCCGGCGTGTTGGCCTCGCCCACCTGCGATCAATAATCAACAATAATCAGGCGGTCGCCCCCCGCCGCTACTGCCTCCCCGTTGAGGGCGCATTCGACGGGATCGGGCGGAAGACCGCGCCTTCGGGGATATAATGCGAAGGTAACGCCGACGACGCGTCGCCGGGGGCTTCGGCCGGGGCGACATCCAGCCCCAGTTCGTGATACTTCTTATTGAGCGTATTGCGGTTGATCCCCAGAAAATCAGCCGCCTTGAGTTTGACCCCCTCGCACCGCTGCAACGCCTCGTCGATGAGCGCCCGCTCCATCCGCGCGGTCACCCGGTCCCAGATGGCCCCTGTCTCGCCACCGGATTCATCAAACGCCTGGCGCACGATGCGGCGCATCAGATCGTCGATGGAATCATTGTGCAACGTCGGCCGGGTCTGCTCGGCAAAGGCCCTGATGGTCAGCGGCAGCAGGTCCTCCGTAAAGTGCTCCCCGCGCGAGAGCACCACCGCACGCTCGATGGCGTTCTCCAACTCGCGGACGTTTCCCGGCCACGGATAGCGCAACAGCAGATTCAGCAGGTCGCGGGAGATCTTGCGCAGGCACCGCCCGTTGGCGCTGTTGTACTTGTCCAGGAAATGATCAATAAGCTGCGGGATGTCCTCGCGACGTTCGCGCAGCGGCGGCAGGTGGATGGCCACCACGTTGAGACGGTAATACAGATCTTCGCGAAAGCGCCGGGCACGCACCTCTTCCTCAAGATCCACGTTGGCCGCGGCAATGATGCGCACGTCGACCGACAACGTGCGATAGTCGCCCACGCGCTCGAACTCGCGCTCCTGGAGCACCCGCAGAAGCTTCACCTGAAGGGCCATGTCCAGCGTGGCGATCTCGTCAAGGAACAGCGTCCCCCCCTGGGCCGCCTCGAAACGCCCGATCTTGTCGCGAATCGCGCCGCTGAACGCGCCTTTCACGTGTCCGAAAAGCTCGCTCTCCAGCAGGTTCCCCGAGAGGGCGCCGCAGTTCACCCGAATAAACGGCTTGTCCTTGCGCTCGGAGTTGTAATGGATGGCCTTGGCGATCATCTCCTTGCCGGTGCCGGTCTCGCCGATCAGCAACACCGTCGCCCGTGTGGCCGCCACCTGATCGATGGTGCGGAACACATCCATCATCGCCGGACTCGAGCCCACGATGTTGGAGAAGTGATAGCGGTCCTTCAGCGTCTTGCGCAGCTCGGCCAATTCGTCGATCAAATCCTCCTTCTCACGACGAATAAGCTGATTCAGCCGGACGGCCTGGGCAACCAGTGCGGCCACGATGGTGAGCACCCGAAAATCGTTTTCCAGCGTCGCCTGGTCCACGTAGGGCTTGTCCACGCTGAGCACGCCCACCGGCCGGCCCTCGCACAACACCGGCAGGCAGATGAAGCTGTAAGGCTTGTCGCTGCCCTTACGCGACCCGGTGCGATCCAGGTACTCCGGCTCGTTGCGCACGTCGGCCACCACCCAGGGCTGGCCCGTGGCGAACACTCGCCCGGTGATGCCCTCGCCGATGGCATAGGTGCCGCGCCGCTGTTCTTCGGCCGATAACCCGTGGGCGGCCTCAATGCGAAGCTGGCCGGTCATGTCGTCGTGGATCACCAGCCGGCCAAGCTGAATGCCCATGTGGTTGGCCAGCACGCGCATCACCCGGTCGAACACGCCCTTCAAGTCGAGAGAGCTGCCCATGATGGCCGCAGTCTCACGCAGAATGTCGATGGCCTGCTCCATGAATGCTTATCCAATGATTAGCCCCGCTCATACAACGCACAGCGCAGCATAAGATGATATTATCATACTACCCCCGTCCAGGCAAATGGTGAATCGTTTGCGGGCGGGTGGCAATCCGGGGCCCTCGGCCTGACGGCCGTCTTTGGCGGGAAACAGGTTGCGGCGTTCTGGGCCCCCTTCCACCGGGGTGAAGGTCTGGTTTGGACGGCGCGCACAGGATCACACGGCCGGCAGCAGGCAGGCGACGGAGACGGCGGGAACAGTGAAGGCACTGTCAGGGCCGCGATCCACCCTGCATCCTGCCGGCCGGAAGCCGCGCGCGAGGGGCTGGAACCCGGCTTAAGAAGATTTACTGGCGCCTGACGCACCAGCTTGCCGTGCCTCGCGGCCGGCCAGGGCGGCCAGTTGATCCATGTTCCGGCGGGCTATGTCTGTCCAGTGGGTCCAGAAGTCCAGGGCCCGGCTGCCAACTTGTGCCATGGCCTGGGCTTGGGCCGTCCACGTCGCCAGCGAGGCATTCCACAGATCCTGTGTCCGGGCCTGCATTTCGACCATGGCGTGGCTGGCTTCGACGCCCTTCCTGAAGAGCTCGAAACCGCTGCGCACCGCCTGGTCCATCATCTGCATCCCGCCTTCCATGAGGTTCCGAGCCTCGGGGGCTTCGCGCTCTGACCTGTGCTGCTGCGCCATGAGTACACCTCGCGTGATATAGAAAGAAACAGATCCCGCGCCGAGGGATCACTGAAGAGTAGGGACCAAATGATTGGTATGCCGGGGCAGCACACGAGTCAATCTGAATTCTTTCCGTTTATGCGACCTCCTCTCAGCGCACGCACCCATCACGCCCGCGTCGGAGACGCATGAAAAACGGCTATTCTGAAGCGACGCAGATTCTCTCGGCAGGCTCTCACGGAAAGGGCGAACGGCGGTGGCGAATTACGCTTGCCCTCTTCAGCCCTCTGCTGGAGGTTCTCAAAGCACTAAATGCATCTGACGAAGACCCCATGCTCAGGCTGGAAAAGGAAGATCCGAGCCAACGACTGACTGCGGACAACCAGCTACTGACCCGCTCAGTACTCCACGCTCAAATTCCCCAGCGAGGCCGGGCTGTAGAGGTGCCGGCGGGCGCCGGACCAGGAGCTGTACTCTCCCAGTCGGGCGTTGTAGCGTCCGAAATTCACCCCCCACACGCCAGGCTTGCCGGCCAGGGCCTTGAGCGGGATGCGGATCTCCACCGTCCAGCGGTCGGGCTGCGACGTGTCATCCAACGCGGCGGCCACGTCCGCCGGCCAGTCCGAGTGCCGCGCGACGCTGGCCAGGCACGGCACGCCCTGCTCGCTGACCACTGCGCCGTTGGCCTTCACCACGAAGTGCAACAATCCGCCGGCGTCCACCGCCTTGCGTGCCGGATCGAGCACCACCTCCACGAGATCTTCGCCGGACGGCCACAGGTCGTCGTAACGCACGGTATTGCCGCGCGAGATGATCCGATCCGACATCCGGTCGTCCGCACAGTTGAACCCGATATAGAGGTAATCGCTGTCATGGCAGACGAAGACGATGGTTCCCTGTGAAGGCCGGTCGGGGCTGCCACGGCCCTGTTTGGGCACATCCAGGGCCCCCACCAGCACAAAATCGCCGGCCACGTTGGTGGTGCCCAGCGGCCAGTCGTCCAGCCGGCCGTCCAGTTTGAGGGGACGGGTCAGCCGCTGGGAGACGATGGCGGAGATTCTTGCGGGCGAGGCCGTAATTTGACCGCCATCCTGCCCCACGACCGCCGTCTGGACGTTGAACACGCCGTCCGGATTGGGGAAGAAGGCCGGCACTTTGGCGGACACGATGCGCCGGGCAAAGCGCCGCGATTCGAGCCGGTCGATAGCCGCGCCCGGGTTTTCAACGGTCCAATCCTCCGGCAGGCCGGCAAACTGGATGGTCCCGGTGAACGGTTCGCGCGTGGCGTTGTACAGCGACACGGCGGCTTCCAGTCGTACCGGGGTTCGCGTATCCGTGCGGTCGATATCGACCCGCACGCCTTCCACCGTGGCCCGCAGGCCGCGCACTGCATTGCTCAGGCGGGCCCACTCGATCTGCTGTTCAAAGCGGACCATGTCCTCTTCGGGCGTGGTCAGCTCACGTTTGCCGGCCTGTTCATCCTCAAAAGCGGCCAGCAGTTCGCGGGCCATGAGCCGCCGGGCCAGCGACCAGACGGACGGATCCGCCTCCCACCCGTTGGGCCGCCCGTCGAGGCAATGCTCGCCATAGCAAAGCGTGCCCCCGTAGGCGAACAAATCGGCCGCGATCAACTGAGCGATGGCCGGCCGGCGGTTCCGCTCCAACAGCCAGAGGTATTCATAATCCTGCAGACCCCGCAATAACCGCTTGAGCCGGATCGATGGGACCGGATGCGAGAGCCCGTAGGGTTTGCCCGGCCAGATCAGCGCCGCCTCGCTGCCCTCGACCCGGGCTCCTCCCTCGTCCGCCCAGGAATTGACCGCCGGCAAAAACACACCGCCGCACTCGAACCGATGCGCCTGCCAGGCCAGACTTCGCGCATGCACCGCGGGAGCCATCAACGAGAGGGAGCCGGCGAACGGCGGGCGGTCGGGCATGAACCACGTCCCCCGGCCATTCTTCCGCTGGCGGCGCAGCTCGGCCGGATCGGCCAGACTGGCCGGCGGACACCATGTGCCCACCAACCGGGACACGTCGCGGAACGGATCGTTCAACCAGCCATAGGGCGACATGGGCTGTGGCGCCAGCGTGCACAGCACATTCAGCCGACCCTCGGCTTCGAGCGCCCAGGTTCCGAAGCGTTCGAACTGCTCGTACTGCTCAGCGCGCCCCGCACCAGGCAGCGGCATCCACACGAAATGTCGATCGAACCAGCCTTTCTCCCGGAAGTGGGCCGCCGACTGCCGCAGGTAGTCCGCGATGGCCTGCTGATGGGCGGGCGAGCCCCAACCGCCGTAAGCTTCCGGGGGTGGACTGGCCAGACTCACCGGCAACGGCCAGGCCACCGCCGCCGAACGATCATCAAACAGCGTCCCCTCCAGGATGCCCGTAATCAGGCGGTCATAATCGGCCCAATCCAGCTCCGGCCGACCCTCCGGGCTCAGCCGCGCCAACGGGTAAACGTCCGTCAGAACCGGGCTGAGCCGGTGCTCGTGCAAAATCCGGAGCGTCCCATCCACTACGGCAACCGCCTTCTGGCTGGCCGGATCTTCAAAGCTCAGCCGAGCCGGGGCGTACGGTTGCCCACCGACCTCTACATGGTGACGCAGCAGAGCGGCCGTGTTCACCCCGGCAATCATGGCCAGGTGCCGGGTGTGAGGAATGGCAAAGGGCCACACCTCCAGCGACACGTCCAGCTCGCGCGCGAGGCCGCCCCGCGCACCAATTCGTAACTTGCCCCGGTAGTTGCCCGGCACAGTCCCCGGAGGCACATGAATATCCATCCACACCGCCTCCGTCCGGCCGGGTTGAACCTCGAAAGGCAACCCGCCGACCGGCGCAAACATGGGTACCAGCACATCGGGGTACTCGCGCGCGGCGCGCAGCTCGGGCGTGAGCCGCAGGAACCACGCGGGATAGTCCGTGGCCGTAACGCGCAGCTCTCGGTAGAGGCGCACCTGCTCGGTCGGGATCACGTGCTCGCCCTGCCGCAGCTCAGTCAGTGAAAAATCCCCAACAATTAGCGCATTTTTACGACTCTTTAGGGCTATCTGGAGGGATATAATCTCGTTAATGGCTGACTGGAGGCGGATGATCCCGGCCGCATTGCTGTAGACCTCGTTTTCCAGCTCGGGCGACGCATCAGGCAGGATCACGGCGAAGTCGGGCACTGCCCAGATTTGGGCAGCAGTCCAGCTTCCGTCCGGCGACAAGCACCCCCCCGCCGCCAGGAGGAACGGAAGGACACACACGGATAAGACCATTGAAACCGAGCGTTTCAAGGGAAATTCGTCCTCTCGGCCAGGTATTTTCGAGCAGGCGCATGGAGCGCGAACCTGCCTTGAATCCGGGCGTATTCTAATACGATTCAACCGGTTTTCCATGAGCTAACTAAACTGGGAGCCTTTTCGGGCCGACATGACCCACGGCTGTTCAATTCTGTCGGCTCGGGCTTGCCCACAAACGCGGCACGTCCGACATGAATGGCAACGAAACTGGCACCCGGATGGAAGCGATGACGGCTTGAGCAACCGTTCTTCATCGCTTTATGCGCCGGTACGGCGATTCAACCATCGGCTGGAACGTGTCTTGCGGGGCGCGCAGCACAAAAAGGGAATGAGGGCATGGGGCTTGCTATGAGCGATGTGGGTCGCTCGGCCCTCTTTCTCGGCGATCGATCCGACACCCAAGTGCCTGGTCCCTTGGCGAAGCAGGAGGTTCACAGAAACATGGTACTGCAGAAGACGGATGGGACTGTGGAGTTCAGCTTCTTCCGGCCAACAGCGTCGAGCGTCTTCGTAGCGGGAGACTTCAATGGCTGGCACAAGACTTCAATGCCCATGACCCGAGGGGAGGATGGGTGGTGGCATTGCCGCTTCCGTCTGGCTCCAGGCATCTACCAGTTTCGCTATCTCGCTGATGGACAATGGTTTACGGATTATGCGGCCTTCGGCTTGGAACGGGGGCCGTTTGGGTGGAATTCCGTCCTGAAAGTGGACCCTCCGCTGGTCACAACTTCCAACGACGGGCGTCAGGCCGCATAAGGCACAGGTCTGGCGGCTTGGCCGGGCTGACGGCTCGGCGCAGCGGGGCCACCGCAGGCCGGCCCCAGCTCCGACGCCTATAATATGTGCCTTTGACCAAAGGGCCGCGGGTGCCGGCCTCTGCCCAGTGGCGAACGTGAATCGCCGGGCCTTGACGCCGACGTCCAGGGACAGTAGCTTACTTCGGGCGGGTGGTCATTGACCGCCTGCCCGTTTAATTTGAACGCAGAGACAAACATGCCTGCCCGGGTGGCGGAATTGGCAGACGCGCATGCTTGAGGGGCATGTGTCCGTAAGGACGTGCTGGTTCGATCCCAGTCCCGGGCATTTCCTCCCAGGAAAAGCCTCCCGGTGCCTGACGGTGCCGGGAGGCTTTTTTTCCAAGGACTTATAACAACCGGCGGTGGTGTCACTTCGGACCACTGACGACCGACGATCCATCAGCGGATGCCCCATGCGCCGCTGGGGCCAGGAGGTGCCCCGCGGGGTCGGGGCTTGCGGGCTTCGGGTTGGCCGGCTATCTGGCCCTGGGCGAGGTCGTATCGGCTACCGGGCCGCCGACGCTCTCAGGTCGGCCACGGCCTCTCGGACGGCGGCAATCTCCACACCGTGCTGGCGTCTCAATTGACCAATTCCTACCTGATCCGAGACCGACTCGGGGAGGCCAAGCCGTTCCCGAAGTTCGTGGATCGACACCCCCGCTTTGGCCGCGACCTGTTCCAGCGTCATGTGGCCGCGAATCTCCTGCTCCTGTTCCTCGTGGACCGCACCAGCCTCGGCGAGAGCAGGCCGGCTCGACCCGCCAGAGGCCGTCGCGGGTCTGATCGCCTGAGCTTCCGCTATCCATGCAAACAGGCCGAACAGGCCGGCAAATGCAAGCAGAGTAGTTCCCCCCAGGATCGTGCGAGTGGCCGTGCCAAGTCGCTTTGTGCCGCCGTTGCCGCCGGGCAGGAGGGACTGCGTCATCGCACAAATCCAGCCCCAGTGCAGGACCAGATGGACCAGCAGCAATCCGACCATCCCGACGGCCAGCCAGAAGTGCAGGTTTCCCCAATCGTGCCGGCTCCAGCCCCACAGGGTCCATGCCGCTCCGCGCCCATGCCCGCCCGAGCCGGCCGGGAGGGTGTAGTAAATCACCCAGCCGGTGGCGATCAGCCCGAGCATCGCAAACAGGGCCAGGGTGTCAATCCAGAAGTTCAGTCGGCTGCGCCGCATGGCCAATCTCCTTTTCCGGGCAACACATCGCCCATCTGAAGGTAGAACGACTGCGGCGCCGAAAACCTGCGGCGGCAACGGGGTTTCTCACAAATTCCAGCGGGGCGGCAACAAGACGCCTTCAGGTTGAGGGGCGCAGCCCTCCAGGGCGACGGAGCTGGAAGCCCCACCGCCCTGGAAAGCCCCACTGCGATCACAATGCGCAGACTGCGATGGACCGGCACAGCCTTTCGAGGTTAAATCCAATCCCTCACGGTTTTCCGCAAGAGGAGAACGATCACGACGATCCTTTGTCCTTGCCCTTATCGTCGTTCTTGTCCTTGCCCTTGTCCTTACCCTTGTCGTCATCCTTGCCCTTGTCCCCGTCCTTATCCTTGCCCTTATCGGCATCCTTGCCTTGGTCCTGGTTGGAGCCTTTATCCTTATCTTTGTTGCAGTTCTTGTCCTTATCGCAGTCCTTATCCTTACCCTTATCGTCGTCCTTGTCCTTGCCCTTGTCCCCGTTCTTGTCCTTGCCCTTGTCGGCATCCTCGCCCTCGTCGGAATCCTTGCCATGGTCGGGCTTGCAATCAGCATCCGACGACGGAGGAGGCGGATTCTCGATGCAGTTGCTTTGTGCGTTCAGATAGGCATCCAATCGATTCTTGATCGACTCGGCCAGCGCGAAATCGGCGGACGACAGCTCGCCGCCAAGCTTGTGTGCCGCAAGAAAGGCGTAAGCGGCGTCCAGGTCTGATTGAATGCCGGCCGGATTGGAGCCGTGCAAAATGCTCAGTTGCGTGGCGATCAGGAACTTGGCCAGTTTGACGGTCATGTCGCTGGAATTCGACTTCTTGGCACCGGGCAGCCTGTCATTCAGCAGGTCCAGCAGGTCTTCCTCGTCGTACGTTTGGCACCCGATTTTGATCGAACGGACCGGCCAGGCATCAAGATGATTCTTCCAATAGCCGGGCGTGCGTGGACAAATACCGGCAGGCGGGCAGATGCAGAAGGCCACGGGAACATCTTCGCACCCCAGTTGAACCTCGAACATCGTGCCGGCGGAGGAGCAGACCCGATGGCCGGCGGGGAGTTCCGCTTCGACGATATAGAGGCCCGGTTGCAGATTGGGGAAGTGACAGATCCCGTCCCCCCCGGTGACGCCAACCATCTCCGTGTCGCCCCGGTACAGCTTGATGGTTACGCCGGACACGGGCCGGCTCTGGTCGTTGTCCTCGCAGAACACGGCCGCGGAGATGGACGCCGGCAGGAGCTCACCGAAATTGTTGTTATCGCCATTCACCCCGGCGTCCAGGATGATGTCCCTGAACACGGCGTTACCGGGCGTGCCCTGGGCATCGCTGCCGTCCGCATAACCGGCCGGCTGAGTCTCCTCGATCGTGTAAGTGCCCGCCAGCAGCCCTTCGAAACAATACCGGCCATCAGGGCCGGTTGTGACCGTTCTGTTCACCGGCGCGCCGAGAAAATCGACGCCGCTCAGCGTGATGGTCGCGCCTTCAATGGGCCTCTCGCCGGCCTCGAAAACGCCATCGTCATCGCAATCGACATACACGTAGCCGCACAGGCTGGAGAACTCCGGCACCAACCCGGCGTCCAGGTTGAGCTCGACCTGCCCGCAGGTCAGCAGGGTACAGGGCGTCTTGCCGGTCATGGGGTCCGCGTCGCTGTCCCGGCCGTCATCCCCCTGGTCCGGCGGGCTGAAGGCAAAACCGGCCGGCAGATTACGGAACCGCACGAAATATCCGCCCGGCGGCAGCGTGAAACTGTAATAGCCGTTCTCGTCGGTTTCGATCGTCGTCAGCAGAAAATCCGTCGGCTCCATCGGGCCCCCGGGCGTAGAGAGTTGACAGTAGTAAAGGTCAACCGCCACACCCGCGACACCCGGCTCGCCGTCATCCTGAATACCATTGCCGTTCAGGTCCATCCAGACCAGGTCGCCCAGCACGATATCGCACGTGGATGCCGGCGCAGCCTGGGGCAACATACTGATTCCAATAATCACAGATAGAACATAAAACCATCGCATTGTCAGACTTCCTCTTCCCGATACCAACACGTCGCATTTACCTGTCATGTCGTCTGCCCTGTCATGCCGTCGCGAGACGCCTCCGGGGAACGCTCATGGTCAGGCCAACCAGGAGCAACAGCAGGGTGCACGGACTGGGGGCCAGGATCAGAATATCCTGGGCCTTGGCGCCGTTATCGAACCTCACTAACTGGGCGATACGCACCTGGCCTATGCCCCAGGTGGGGTTGGCGGCGACGAACTGGTCATAGGCATCTCGCCAGAGGCTGTTATCTTCACCGTCGGCGGTATAGCCCATCGAATACGAGATCGCGCGCTGAAGCTGGTTGCGACCGGCAGCCGTACCGTCTTCGTAGCCATACATCTGGGCGAGGGTTCCATCCAGGAAGCTTGTGTAGAGCCACGCGGTGTACCCACTGAGCTCTCGGCCGCTGCTGTTTTTCAGACCAATTTCACTGATCTGATAGACAGGACTGTTCGGATTAAAGGGAGTGCCCACTTCGACCAATTCATCCGGCTCGACACAGAACGTGGCAAAGCTGTCGAAACTGCTGCCGCTGGCCGCGTGCGCGGCAAACGGGCCATCCTCCTGGCCGTAGAGCCAGGACCCAAAGTAGGTGAGGGTCAATGTGTCACCTGTCTGGACTACCGGATGCGCCCAAAGCATCGGCCCGGGGAGCAAACACAACCCGATTCCCGTCAACAACAACGTCCGCTTCATGGCTTTCCTCCTCCTTTGTCATGGCAACAGGGCGGGCACGCGCCTCGCCTTTTCCAGTCGCGCCGATGACGTTTCAACCCTCCTCTCCCCTTGTATCCCACACCTCTCACACCAGGCCGCCACTCGGAGGCCCAAGGTGCATGACGCATTCATCCCGAACGGCACGATCCGCGCCTCGCAACAGGCGTTGCGAAGGAGAATCGCCTGTTCCATTTAGAGCTAATAAGAGTGATTCCGAACTAAGCGTGTTCGCTCGGCACGGCGCACGATCAGCGCCGCATCCGGCAGCCCCGAAGTATAAAGGCGGGCACTCTTCCCCGTCCTTCCACTGTCATCGTGGCGTCTGACACGAGACACATAGCGAAGTGATTCGCTTCAATGCCTCCTCCATCACGAGAGCTTCCAACCGCCCCCATTTACCGTGTGCGGAAATAACGGCCGTACTCCGGCTCATTCCGCAACCGTTCGTCTCAGTCTGGAACTCTCCGCCACCCGCGTTCCTTATACCACTTTTCCCGCAGGAAGTCAATATTTGCAGAGCATGCATACCACAATTTTCTGAGGCCGGCGGGTTGCCCAACACGCAACGCTTGTTCACGGGCAGAATCACAGTACCTATACACTACCGTGCAAGGTCGTGGCGGCCGGGCCGGGTACCCGGCGAAAGCTGGGTGCCGGCCGTTTCACGGGCCGAACGGCCGGTACGGAGCCCGGCCGCTACAGAAAATGGCCTGCTTTGCGCTGTAGTGCTATAGGACCTGGCCCTTGATCCCGACTAACAAGGATGTCGCGGCAACTTCAATGCCTGGTATTTTTGAGACAGGGTTATCGGTCGCTCGAAGCGGCGTTGGCAAGAAACAGTTTCCGCAACGTTCCACCGCGCACCATCCATCATCCTGCTGACCGCGTGCGGGCGCACCCGGCGGGACGATGGCTACTCCACCACCTGGATGGCCGGGAACTGTTCGATCAGGCGCTCCAGCACCCAGCCCCCCAGCGTGACGCGCATCTCCACATGGCCGTCTAAATAGCGGCGATCGGCGACTTCCGCCTGCTTCTCGACCGCATGGACCGCGCGCCCATCTCCGGCGGGCAGACGAAGCACGACCTCGCGCGGATCGCCCGCCACCATGCGATACACGGCATCCACCAGCCGGTCCAGCCCCGCGCCGGTCCGGGCGGAGATGGGAATCGCATCCGGAAGCTGATGCCGCAGGACGGCATACACCGCCTCATCGCGCAGGGCATCGATCTTGTTGAGCAGAACGATCATTCGATGCAACCGACCATCCCGCGACCGCTCCGTTTCGGACGGGCGCACTCCAAGATCTTCGAGCACCCGTTGAACGGACTGATACTGTTGCCAGGCCGTCGGGGAGGAGGCGTCCACCACGTGCAGAAGCAAATCGGCGTGAACGGTTTCTTCGAGCGTGGCCCGGAATGAGGCCACCAGGTGGTGCGGAAGCCGGCGGACAAACCCCACCGTGTCGCTGAGCAGGGCGTAGGCGCTTTCGCCGAGGTTCCAGCGCTGCGTCTTGGTGTCCAGCGTCGCGAACAGCCGGTCGGCCACGAAGACGTTCGCGCCGGTCAGCGTGTTCATCAGCGTGCTTTTGCCCGCATTGGTGTAACCGACCAGGGACACGTTGAAGTGCTCATGGCGGGCGCGCACCTGGCGGATCTTGCGGTGGTGAATCTCGGCAATCTGACGCTTGAGCTGGGTCACGCGACGATCCACCAACCGGCGGTCGATTTCGATCTGCCGCTCGCCGGGGCCGCGGGTACCGATACCGCCCACGCTGCCGGCGCCCGTTCCGCCCCCGGCACCGGCGATACGCTCGAGGTGGGTCCACATGCCGCGCAACCGTGGAGCGGTATACTCGAGCTGAGCCAGCTCCACCTGAAGGCGGGCCTCGTGCGTGCGGGCCCGGCTGGCGAAGATGTCCAGGATCAGCTCGCTGCGATCGATAACCTTGCACTCGCAGACCGCTTCGATCTCGCGAAGCTGGCCGGGGGACAGGTCGTCGTCAAAGATGATCACGTCCGCTTCGTGCATGCGCACGCGGCGGGCCAGCTCCTCCACCTTGCCCTTGCCGATGAAGTAGGTGGCGTCCAGGCGGTCGCGTTTCTGGAGCATCTGATCCACCACGATCGCCCCCGCCGAGTCGGCCAGATCCGCCAGCTCCTGCAGCGACTCGCGGGCGTCGTATTTGGTATCGCGCAGCTCCACTCCTACCAGAACCGCACGCTCCCGGCGGACGGAAAAATCTCTGCTGTCTGTACGCTGTTGTTTTCCCAATGGTCTCCCGTTGGTTGTAAGCAGTTACCTCTAATTGTAGGCACCACCGTGCCTCAGTCCTTAATGCCTGATGTCTAATGACCAATGTCTAAAAGATGACAGAATGCCTGATGACCAATTCCCAAAGGGCGGCATCACTCTCGGCATGAGACACTCAGTCATCAGGCATTCATCAGACATCAGGATTCAGACATTAGTCATTCGTTCGCAACAGGTCTAATGATCGGGTACTTCTCCGCCAGCGGCTCCAGGTCATGGTACAGCCGGGCCCGCTCGGCCAGGAAGGCCTGCTGGGCCGGCATCGACTCCCGCCGACAAGCTTCCGCCAGCAAGGCGTGTACCAGGGCCGCGCGGGGCGACTCCAACAGCTCAGCCACCCTGACCTTTTCCGCCAGCCCGCTCGCCGCCGCGCCCGCATGACCGGCCGCCAGTTCATAGCGTAACTGCACCGGCAGCAATTTCATTCGCTCGGCCAGCGTCAACGGCGCGTCATACACCGGTCGGAAGGCCGCGTAAGCCTCCTCGACCTGCCCCAGCAGCAACAGGCTGTCCGCCAGCATCAGCCGGATGTGAAAGCCCAGCCCCTGAATTCGCCCCACCCGATGCCGCAGCAATTCCCGGCAAATCTCAACCACTTCAGCAAACCGTTCCCGGCGGAACAACAACCCCGCAAGCTGCTGAAAAAGCATGGACTGGGCCCGCTCAGAGAGCGAAAACCGTCCCAACATCCGCTCCAGCCGGGCCTCAGCATCATCCAGCCGTCCATAGGCAATGAGCACGTTGCCGGTCTGGATCTCCCGTGCCAGCCGGACCGAACGAACCATCAGCGCTGCCCAAAGAATCAGCATCCCCACCAGCAACATGCCCAGCACGGGGCGACCTGTTGATGCCGGCAAAGTCAACGCCCACAGCGAGATGGCCACGAAGAAGCAGCCCACCACTACGCGCAAGATCATCGATATCCGGAGGTTGCGTCGGAATGCGCGCAGCAGCTCGTCAATAGAGGCGGTGGTCACAGCGGCGCCTCCGCGTGAGGATACCGGGCCGCCACCGCTTCCAGCTCCGGATAACGGGCCACCAGCGCCGCCGGACGGATCAGCAGGGTGGCGTCATGCCAGCACCGGGCGGCCTGTTCGGGCTGCTGAGCACGATCGAACGCCGCCGCCAGCAGGCCATAGCCGTACCCGGCCCGAGTGCTGAGGTGCTCGCGAAACAACCGGCGTCGCTCATCGGCCCGATCGAGGCTATCCTGGGCCTGCCCCAGCAGGACTTCCCGTAACAACGACACCAGCTCGACTTGTGCCTTCAGCGGGTCAGGCAGCCCCATTGAATGATCCGACCGAGCCAAACGATCCAGCAGTGACACCGCGTCGGCGATCTGCCCCGTGCGCAACATGGCCTCGGCCAGCCCGACCCGTGCGGTATGCAGTTGCAGCGGATCGCCCCGCCCCTCTTCCAGGACGGTCTCGTAAATGTGCTGGGCGATTTCGTACTGTTTCTGGGCTTCGGCCGCCGCGCCCAAGGCCAACAGGAGCTCGCAACGCGCCTGCGGCTGTTGGATCGGCCGGGACAGCACTCTTTGCAGCAGGGACACAGCCCGGCCCCACTCCTGAAGCTGGACCGACTCGAACACCTCGATCAGCAATGCAGACAGCCGGCGCTGCAGATACGCGCTGCGGAGAAACATGCCGATGATCGCAAGCAAAACAAGCTGAGGAACAAGCCAGCTCCAGGGCTCGCCAACGGCGAACAGACGAGAATCCGCCACCCAGGCCCCTAACAGCATGGCCAACCCGAGCAGGATGGCCCGGTTAGCGCCGAGGCCCGGCCGTGGCCGCGACGTCTGGATGAGTTCCCCCGCCGTCTCAATCGTGAGCATAAATCATCTTGTAGCTGTCCGGCGGGCTAATAGCAAGCCAGGCGGAAGAGGCCGCTGAACCTGCCGGAGGCCGGTCCAATCGGGGCCAAACGGGGAGATGAATGCCAACCGGCCGCGGGCAGGAAAACATCCGCCCGCGGCCGGTTCAATCCGCAATCTGAAATTCGCAGTCCGGAATCACTGCTGCGGGGTCTGCCGCTGGCGGCCGCCACGGCCTGGCCGGCCCCGGCCTTCGCGACCGTCACGACCTTCACGACCTTCGCGGGGCCGACCCCGGCCTTCCCACGATCCGGCCTCGGGGCGTCCGCCCGTGCTCACGCCCAACTCGCGGGCAGTCTCGCGCAGGAACCTGAGCGACTCTTTCACGTCCTCCAGGTTGTCCTCCATCTTGCTCTCGTACTCGATCATGATGAAGCCGCGGAAGTTCTCCCGCTTGAGTTCCTCGAGCTGGGCCTTCACGTTACCCACGCCGGTACCCAGGGGCACATCCTTGCCTTTCGCGCCCTTTTCATTCACGTCCTTAACGTGCAAGGACACGATCCGCCCTTCGTATTTCTTCAGACCTTCGACCGGATCGAGTTCTGAACGAAGCATGTGCCCGGTGTCCGCACAGATGCCGATCTGCCGGCTGTAGGGCTTGATCAGGGCCATGACCTGATCTGGATCCCAGTTCTTGTAGTCGGGTTTTCCCGGGTCCTTGGGATGATTGTGGAAGGCCAGCCTGATCCCAAATTCCTGGGCGAGCTTGTCGATGATCTTCAGTTGCTCGACATCCGGCTCACCGACGAAGAATTGAACGCCCATCTTCTTGCCGAACTCAAAATGCTTGCGGATTTCGGCCTCGTCCTTGCCCCAGTCACCGATGTAGTACCCCACCAACCGGATGTTATTGTCGGCGAGCTTTTGCCGGGCCTTTTCGATGGCCTCCGGCGGGGCCTTGTAGTTCAACTGGGCATCGCCGGTCTCCGGGCTGATCTTTTGCCAGGAGAAGCCCTCCACCGCACGCACTCCCGCCTCGCGGGCCTTGTCCAGGGCCTCAACGAACGAGAAACGATTGAAGGTGTAGAGTTGAATCCCGAAACGCCATCCGGCCGCCGGTGCAACGCCAGGACCGCCCCGCCGACCGCCCGGCCGGGGAGTCCTCTCCTGGGCCACGGCGGTGGCTCCCAGGCAGCAGGCCAGCCCCAGCGACACCATCATCCCACGTCTGGTCATTGAACAAGCCTCCTCGCGAACGGCTTCCGACCAAATGACCGGGCCCGGGCGCCCGCGCCGCGCTCATCCTCTCGGAAGCTCTAAGGATACAAAACATGGGATCACGAAAACGCGAACAGGTGCTGTTTCCGTGATCCCCTGGAATACATAACGCGAATCCGGCTACTTCATTGCCTTCGTTTTGACGCCCAGCTCTTTCGCGAACTGGTGGAAGCCCTTGATGCACTCGGCGATCTCAGGCATGGAGTTTTCCCAATTGTATTCGTATTCGATGGAGAACACGCCGGCAAAGTTCTGCCGCTTCAACTCGGTCAGCAGGTCCTTGACGCCGGACACGCCGGTGCCCCAGGGCACGTCGTGAGCCTTCGGGCTTTTCTCATTGAGATCCTTGAAGTGCAGCGAGATGATGCGGCCTTCGAGCTTTTTGAGGCACTCCAGCGGATCCAGCCCCGAGCGGATCCAGTGCCCGGTGTCGGCACAGGCGCCGATGCGCTTGCCGCGGCCTTTCAATGCCTCCAGCACCGTGTCAGGGCTCCAATAGCGGGAGGGCTTGGGGTGGTTGTGGATGGCGACGTTGATCTGGTACTCCTCGGTGAGCTTATCCAGCGTATCCATCAACTTGGGATCGGGCTCGGCCACGATGGTCTTGACGCCCATGTCTTTGGCGAAGTCGAATACCTTGCGGGCACTCTTCTCATCCTGGCCCAAGTCCACCACACCAAAGTTGACCAGGGTCAGACCAGCCTCTTTCAGCTTGGCCTTGACCTTCTCGCGCACCTCCGGCGAGGCGTCCGGCGTAAACCGAGACTTGTCCTCCTTGCTGAGGACCTGGCCCGGGTAGGCCTCGATGTATTTCAACCCCAGCTCCTTGGCCTTGTCCACCGCCTCAAAGAAGGTGAAGCGATTGAACGAGTAGGCCTGGACCGCCAGTTTCCACTGCGGCCCTTTCTCCGCCTTGGCCGCCGCATCCTTCTTCTCCACCGGGTCGGCCGCTGACAAATTGCCGGCCAAAGCCAGGCAGACAATCGTTCCAATCAGTGTTCTCAACATGCGCGTCATACCTCCAGACTGAAGATCTTGCTGTGCCCCGCCGGGGGCATTTCTCAAACACCATCATGCTCCCTCCCGCCCTACAGTCAAGCAGCCCGGGATGTCCGAATGATTCCTTTCATCTGCCACTTTGCCCCCCGGCCGGGTCTACAATCTGCACGGTAGCGAAGCTGTCTGGCCACGGCCAGGAGGATGCCGTCCGCGTACGGCCCGTCCGAAAGGGCGCGTGAAGTGAATTTCATCAGCAGGACCCGGCTTCGGAAAGCATGGTATTCCGCCGTATGCGGCCGTCTGGCCCTGGCCCTGCTGGCAGCGGGCGTGGGGGCGGGCTGCCAGCAGCAGGCCCCCACCATTCCCCCGCCTCCGCCGCCCGCCGTCTCCGTGGCCAGGCCCGTGGAACGCGAAGTCATCGATTATGACGTCTACACGGGCCGGCTGGCCTCGCCGGAATCCGTGGATGTCCATGCCCGGGTGAGCGGGTTCATCGAGCAGGCGCCCTTCACGGAGGGCGCGATCGTTAAACAGGGCGACCTGCTCTTTGTGATCGACGTGCGACCCTTCCAGGCGGAACTGAACCGGGCCGAGGCCGAACTGGCGCGTGCCCGGGCCCAGCAGCGCTTCGCCATCGATGATCTGCGGCGGCTTGAACGGCTCTTGGGCGAACAGGCCGCCGCTGAGTTGGAAATTCTTCAGGCCCGCCGGGATACCGAGCAGGCTAACGCCGCGGTGGCCGCCGCCGAGGCCGCAGTCGAAGCCGCCCGCCTTAACGTCGAATGGTGCCGGGTCACCGCTCCCATCACCGGCCGTGTCGGCCGGAAGCTCGTCACCCCCGGAAATCTCATCACCGGCGGGCAGAGCCAAGCCACGCTGCTCACCACCATCGAGTCCGTGGACCCCATGTATTGTTACGTGGATGTGGACGAGCGCAGCGTCCGGAAGTATCAGGAGATTGTCCGCTCCGGGGCCCGCCCCAGCGCCCGGGAAGTCCCGCTTCCCGTCCAGCTTGCCCTGGTGGACGAAGACGATTTTCACCACCAGGGTTATATCAATTTCATCGACAACAAGCTCGATCCCGGCACGGGCACCATCCAGGTTCGCGGCGAATTTCCCAACCCCACCGGCGTGCTGTTGCCCGGTTTTTTCGCCCGGCTGCGCATCCCCGGCCGGGGCCCCTACAAAGCCACCCTGGTCCCGGAAGAGGCCATCGGAACCAACCTGGCCCAACAGTACGTGCTGGTGGTCGATGCCCAGCAGGTGGTGAGGCTCCGGCCGGTCAAAACCGGGGAGACTTTTTACGGTCTTCGCTCCGTCGAAGGCGTCAGCCCGGATGATCGGATCATCGTGAAAGGACTGGTTCAGGCCCGGCCGGGGTCGAAAGTCCGTCCGGAGGAGGTATCTATCGCGGTCGCTCAGGCGCTGACCCAGCCGGCAGACGCCATCGCCCACCATCAGTGGCACGTCGCGCGCGCGACAACTCGGCCGGCGGGTTCGTCCGGGGACATGCAGACAGGCCGGGGCTCCGGTCTTTCCGGCAACGGGCCTGTTCATGCCGGCGGCGATGGCGGAACTGGGGCTGGTGACGGCGAAGCGAAGACGGGGACTGCAAGCCGATGAAATTTGCCCACTTCTTCATCGATCACCCGGTGTTCGCTTCGGTCATTTCGATCGTCATTGTGATTGTTGGCGCGCTGGCCGCCATTTCGCTGCCCATCTCACAGTATCCTGAAATCACTCCCCCGACGGTCATCGTATCGGCCACCTATCCGGGCGCCGACGCGCGCACGGTGGCCGAGACGGTGGCCACGCCCATCGAGTTGCAGGTCAACGGCGTGGAGAACATGCTGTACATGTCCAGCGTCTCGAGCAATGACGGCAGCATGAGGCTGACGGTTACCTTCGCCGTGGGCACCAATCTCAGCATGGCCCAGGTCGAGGTACAGAACCGCGTGGCCCTGGCCGAACCGGTGCTGCCCGAAGAGGTGCGTCGGTTGGGCGTGGTTGTGCGGCGGGCCTCGCCCGATATCACCATCGTCGTGCAGCTCTACTCGCCGGACAACCGTTACGACACGCTGTTCCTGAGCAACTACGCCACACTGCGCGTCCGCGATCAACTGGCCCGCCTTCCGGGCGTGGGCGACACCATCGTTTTCGGGGCCCGCGAATACTCGATGCGCGTATGGCTCAACCCGCAGGAACTGGCCAGCCGGAACCTCACCGCCGGCGACGTGGTAGCCGCCATTCGCGAGCAGAACATGACCGTCGCGGCGGGCATGGTCGGCGCGCCGCCCTATGCCAAGTCCGCGGCGGAGACTCAGCTTCCCGCGCTTCAGCTCTCCATTGACGTCAGAGGCCGGCTGGTGGACCCCGAGGAATTCGGCAACATCGTCGTCCGCACCGGACCGGACGGGCGAATGGTCCACATCCACGACGTCGGGCGCGTGGAGCTGGGCGCCGCCGATTACCTCACGACCACCTACCTGAACGGAAAGCCGGCCGTCGGCATCGGTATTTTCCAGCTTCCCGGCACGAACGCCATCACGACGGCCAGAGCCGTGCGCGAGGCCATGGAACGCCTTGCGAAAGATTTTCCCCCCGGCCTGGCCTACGCCGCCCCCTACGACACGGCCCGCTTCGTTCGTGAAAGCCTTCAGGACGTGGTCAAGACGCTCCTCGAAGCTACCGCACTGGTGGTGATCGTGGTCATCGTCTTTCTCCAGGGCTGGCGGGCGTCCATCATTCCGCTGCTGGCCGTGCCGGTGTCGCTCATCGGCACCTGTGCGGTGCTGTGGGTGATGGGCTTCTCGCTCAATACCCTTTCGCTGTTCGGCATGGTGCTGGCCATCGGCATCGTCGTCGATGACGCCATCGTAGTGGTGGAGAACGTCGAGCGATGGATCGAGCAGGGCCTTCCGCCGCGCCAGGCGGCCTACCGGGCGATGGAGGAGGTCACCGGCGCTGTCATCGCCATCGCGATGGGCCTGTCCGCGGTGTTTATCCCCGTGGCGTTCATCAGCGGCATCACCGGCCAGTTCTACCGGCAATTCGCCTTGACCATCGCTTTCGCGACGCTGATCTCCGCCCTGAATTCGCTGACGCTCAGTCCAGCCATCGCCGCCCTGATCCTCCGGCCGCGCGAACCCCATCACCAGGACTGGTTGACCCGGGCCATCAGCTTCGTTTTGGGCTGGTTTTTCCACCTGTTCAATCGCGTTTTCGACCTGGGCGCCCGGGCTTACGTGGCCGTCCTGCGCCGCGTGGTCCGACTGGCGGTGGTCATGCTGATCATCTACGTGGGGTTGCTCTTCCTGACCTATCACGGTTTTCGCGCCGTGCCCACCGGCTTCATCCCCCCTCAGGATACCGGCTACCTGCTGGTCAACCTGCAACTGCCCGAAGCCGCCGCCCTGTGGCGCACCGATGAGACCATCCGCAAGATGGCCGAGATCGCCAACGCCGACCCGGGCGTGCGCGACACCTTTGCCGTGGCCGGCACCTCCTTCGTGACCAGCACCAATCAGTCCAGCGCCGGCGCCATGTTCATTATCCTCAAACCATTCGAGGAGCGCGTGGGCAGACCCGAGTTGTCCCAGGTGGAAATCATCAAGCGCATCCGCCGGCAATACGCCCAGATCCAGGAGGGAGCGGGCATCATTCTGCCGCCCCCGCCGGTGCGCGGTATGGGCAATGCCGGAGGGTTTACCCTCTACATCCAGGATCGAACCGGCACCGCCAGCCCCGCCGAACTGCAGGTCGCCACCCAACGCGTGCTCGCCGCCGCCTACCAACACCCGGACAAGGTGCAGGCCCTGCTGAGTACCTATCGCGCCGACACTCCCCGCCTGCGCGTCGAGATCGATCGTGCCAAGGTCAAGCAGCAGAACCTGCAGATGGCCGACGTGTTCAACACCATGCAGATCTTCCTGGGCAGCCTGTACGTCAACGACTTCAACTTTCTGGGCCGAACCTTCCGCGTGACCGCCCAGGCGGAGGCCGCGCTTCGCGAGCGGCCCGACGAAATCGGGCAGCTCAAGGTTCGCAATCGCGACGGTAAGATGGTGCCGCTGGGCTCGGTCCTTTCGGTGCAGCAGACGGCCGGCCCCAACCGCATAGTTCGCTACAATTTGTGGCCCGCGGCGGATATCAATGGCACCGCCGTTCCCGGCGTCAGCACCGGGCAGGCCATCGCACTGATGGAGAAACTGGCCACCGAGAACCTGCCGCGGAACTTTGGTTTTGAATGGACGGGCCTGGCCTACCAGGAAAAGATGGCCGGCCACACCGCCATCTATATCTTCCCGCTGTGCGTTCTGTTCGTGTGGCTGACTCATTCGGCCGAGTATGAGAGTTTCGCCCTGTCCACGGCGATCATTCTCATCGTGCCCATGTGCCTGCTGTTTGGCATCGGCGGCGTGTGGCTGCGCGGAATGGACAACAACATCTTCACGCAGATCGGGTTCGTGGTGCTCGCCGGACTCTCGGCCAAGAATGCAGTGCTCATCGTCGAGTTCGCCAAGCAGCAGGAGGAGCACGGCCTCAAGCCGTTCGATGCGGCGATCGAGGCGGCCCGGCTGCGTCTGCGGCCTATTCTGATGACCAGCTTCGCGTTTATCCTCGGCGTGCTGCCGTTGGTCTGGGCCACGGGGGCCGGATCGGAGATGCGCCAGGCGTTAGGTACGGCCGTCTTCTTCGGCATGCTGGGCGTAACCAACTTCGGCATCTTTCTGACGCCGGTCTTTTATGTGACCATCCGCTGGATCACCACGAAGCTTCGCCGCCGGCGGCCGGCGTCCGATGAGGGACAGCCCCCACCGGAGGCGGTGCCGATGCACGTCACGCCGGGTGACAACCCGGATGCAACCAGCTCCAACCTCTGATACGAATCCCCAATGAATCTTGTACTTTGGGTGGCTTACCTCTTCGGGTGGCCCACCTCTTCAGAGGTGGGTTCACGATTTGGACAACCGATGCGGGTGCCAATGGCATCAACCGCAAGTGAACCACGGGTTCCGCTTCGCTCCACCCGTGGCTACTTTCTCGCCGCCCCTGCGGGGCGTGTGTCCGCCTGAAGGTGGCGATCTGTGGTGCGCTCAATACCCTTTTCTTATTCGGTCCGATTCAGCCGCCTTCAGCCAGGCTTGTGCACCATTACCGGTTTAGTTTCTCAAGAGTCATGAGTCCCCTTCTGCCAGGCTTGCCCTGCGCGTACAATGGGCTCCGGCAGTCGCGGAGATCGACCCATTGTCTTTTCACGGATGCCTTATGACTTCGCCAAACCGGTTCACCATCGCGCCTCTGACCCCTTGCTTGTCTTCCGTCCATCCACCCGTTCGACATAAACGGCCGTCGGTGCTTATCCTGCTGGCCGTATCCTTGGTCTGGCTTTCACCGCCGGTCCAAGCCGCTCCACCCAGGCCGGCCATCCACGTTCTGGATCTGACCAACACCTCCGCCTTGCCGCCGGAGGTACGTTACGATCTGCGCCACGCCGCCGTCTGTATCCAAGGTCTGGCCAACCGCCAGGCCCCGCGCGTGTTCCTCAAGTTCCACCGTTGGGACGGGGTGTGGCTCGACCGTCTCCGCGAGCCGGGCGGCCTGTGTGAAGGCTGGCCGGTGCGAAATATTCGCGACCTGGAAGACCTGCTGGCCCGCTTTCGCACCCACGTCAAGGGCGTCGTCCTCTACGACCCCAATCCGGCCACCGGGGTCATCTCAACCTCACTGGCCGCCACGACCGCCGCGGGCGTGGAGGGAGCCATCGCCCTGCGCAAAGACCCCGCCCCTAATTCGCTCTACAACCAGCTGGTCAATGATCCGGACGGCCCCAGATTGCCCGTCCTGATCGACCTGACCGGCAAGTTCACCGGCCGGGGCACCATCTGGGACACCGACATTCCCTCCACCGGCAGCGCCCGCTGTGACGCCTATGTCTGGGCCCGGCACAAGTATCTCGACGCCGGCAAGTGCGATCCCACCACGCTCTCCTATTCGCTCGATTTGTGGGGCCTCAAGGTCAAGGCCAATCTCGACGCCCAGCTCTCCAATCTTGACTACGCCGTCAGCCGGAAGGGTTTCTGCTTTGAATTGACGCCCTGGGGCGATGAAGCCCCCAACGACGATCCCCAACAGCCGGTGGGAACCGACCGCAAAACGTTCATGAGCATTCTCGACTCGTGTAACCGGCAGACCGGCCACCGTCAGATGATCAAGTTCGTGGGTTTCGTCAACTGGCCGTTCAAATACACGAAACGCACCGGCGGCAAGCACGAGGATGTGGCCACCGAGTGGGAGACGGCGCGCTTCCTGACCGCCTACAACTGCTATAAGGAGGCCGACGCGGCCGGCCCCTCCTACATTTCCAACAGCTCCTTCTACCATGGCCTGCTGCCGGCCATAAGTGGGCGCCGCTACACCCAGAACCCCCCGCCGACCCGCGAGGATCTGATCGCCCGCGGCCTGATCGGCACGGACGGCAAGATCCCGCCGGGCAACTACGTGTGCATCGCCCTCGGCGACTACGACCAGGCCTCCTGGACCCTCTATTTGCTGGGAAATGAACGCTGGAACGATCCTGCCCGGGGCCAGGCCATCTGCAACTGGGGTATCGATCCGAACGCGGTGGACCGGGCCGGCGTGGCCATGGATTACTTCTACCGCCACAAGTCCGCCAAAGACTTCTTCTTCGCCTGGGATTCCGGGGCCGGCTACGTCAATCCCACGCAGCTTCATGGCCGGCGCGATCCTTCCGGCTACCCCAGCGGCGTGCGCATCTGGCAGGAACATTGCCGTCACTACTATCGCATGTTTGATTATTCCATCTCCGGCTGGTTGCTCAACGGCAGCGCCGGCCAACTCGGCGTTGAAGATTGCCGCATCTACGCTCCCTTCAGCGGGGACGGAATCGGCACGCAGGACGCCAGGAAACCGGGGCCCCTGCTGGTGGACAACGTCCCCATCCACGAACGCTTTCATTCCGATGCCTTTCCCTCGCCACTCATCGACCATCCGACCGGCGTGCATTTCGCCTGGTATCGCACCATCCTCATCTCACCCAAAGACCTGAAAGCATTCGAGGAACGCCACGCAAAAACGCCTCATAATCACCGCATTCTGGACATCTTCACTTACTACTACCTGATGCGGCATCATCTGGGCGGCAGGAATGAGTATCGCGCCACCTGGCTCGGCGATACCATCCCGCGACTGATGACCGCCGGCCGGCAATACACGGTGACGGTGACGGTCCGCAACGATGGCTGGGATACCTGGACGGACACGGCCGGCTATCGCCTCGGAACGGCCCTGGTCGCCGCCGGAGCCGCCATCGCACATGCCGACTATGACGCCCGGGGCCGGTGCCGAATGCCACAGAGTGTGACGGTTGCGCCCGGGGGCACGGTCACCTTCTCCTTCACCGTGACGGCGCCGAAAGAGACCGGTTCTTACGAGCTCTATTACGATATGGTCCGCGAGGGCGTCACCTGGTTCCGCGAGCAAAACAATATTGAATGGAAGATGCCCATCCTGGTAACCCCGGATGAAACCCGGGTGGACACCGACGGCGACGGCATGGCCGATCTCGACGAGATAGCTGCGGGCCGGTTGTGGTGGCACCCGGATGCCTGAAGCCGTTGATCGGGTATGGCAATTCTTTGTGGTGGGGTGACACAGGGCCCGGAGAGCGTGCATCTTGCACGCCTTTGAGGCGGGCAGGATGCCCGCCCCCCCTGATGCGCCCGGTCGCCTCACCATGACACTACAACGCAAGGTCGTAGCGGCCGGGCCGGGTACCCGGCCCGGCCGCTACAGAAAATGGGCCACCATGCGCTGTAGGGCATAATCATTTGCCAGACCCCGTTGATCCCACCGTCAGCCGGTGATTCCCCGCTCAACCTGCAGTCTGGTATAATGCCCCAACGGATTGCCCTCGCGTGCAAGGAGGCTTCACTTGCCCAAGCGTTGGATCGTTGCCCCACCCTGGCCGGATTGTCCAAATGCCGCCCGACGGCTGGGGATTTCCGCGCTGATGGCGCAAGTGCTGCACAATCGCGGTCTTGTTGACTGCGATGCCGTGGCCGCCTTCCTGAATCCGGCCTTGAAAACGTTGCACCAGCCTGAATCGCTCTCCGATTCCACCGCCGCCGCTGAGCTCATCGCCCGCAAGGTTCGCGAGAAAAAAACGATCGTCATTTACGGCGATTACGACGTGGACGGCATCGCCGGCACCGCCATCCTGTGGCACCTGCTCAAACTGGCCGGCGCCCAGGTGTCCTATTACATCCCGCATCGACTCGAAGAAGGCTATGGCATCAACGCCGAGGCCCTGCGCCACCTGAAGGCCCAGGGGGCCGACACCCTCATCAGCGTAGACTGCGGCATCACTGCCATCAAAGAAGCTAAAGTCGCTCGCGAAATCGGCCTCACGCTCATTATCACCGACCATCACGCGCCCGGACCAGAGCTGCCGGACGCGGATTGTATCGTCCACCCCCGCGTCGAGCCGGCCTACCCGAATCCCGACGTGTGCGGAGCGGGCGTAGCCTTCAAACTGGCCTGGGCGGTGGCCAAGGCACTGTGCCAGACAGACCGCGTCAATCCGCAGTTTCGCGATTTCCTCGTGGATGCCACCGGCCTGGCCGCCCTGGGGACCATTGCCGATGTCGTGCCGCTCACCGGGGAGAACCGCGTCATTGCCCGGCATGGGCTCGTGGGCATGGTCCATTCAAAGCTGCCCGGGCTCGAGGCCCTGATTTCGGCCGCGCGGATCGAGGACAACAAGCTCGACTCCGACCGCGTCGGCTTCTGGCTGGCCCCCCGGCTCAACGCGGCCGGGCGCATGGGCCACGCCCATCTGGCCGTCGAGTTGCTCACCACGGCCACGCCCGAGCGGGCCCGCGAGATTGCCCTCTATTTAGAGGAACAGAATCGCCGCCGCCAGTCGCTGGAACGCGAAATCTTCCGCAAAGCCTGCGAGATGATCGAGGAGCAGAAGCTGGCCACCGACGCCTGCCGGGGAATCGTTCTGGCCCACGACGGCTGGCACGCGGGCGTGATCGGCATTGTCGCCTCGCGCGTGGTGGAGCGATATCACCGGCCCACGGTCCTGATTGCACTCGAGAACGGCATGGGCCAGGGCTCCGCCCGCAGTATCCGCAATTTCGAGATGCACACCGCGCTGGCCGAGTGCGCCGCCCACCTGGAGGGCTTCGGCGGTCATGCCATGGCTGGCGGGCTGCGGATCAAGCGCGAGTCGCTGGCCGCCTTTACGGAAGCCTTTATCCACCGGGCCAACCAGCGTCTCACCCCGGCGGATCTCGAACCCACCTTACGGCTCGACGCGGAGGTCACCCTGGCCGAGTTGACCGAGCCTGTCGTGCGCGACCTGGACCGCCTGGCCCCCTACGGCCAGGGCAACCCCCGGCCCAAGTTCGCCTCCACCTGGCTTCAGCTCGATGGCGAGCCGCGCTGCGTAGGCAAGAACGGCGACCACCTGCAGTTCTGCCTCTCCGATGGCTTGAACCGCCGCAAAGCCATCGCCTTCGGCGGCAAGGACTGGCGTCAACCGCTGATCGACCGCCGCCGCTGCCGAGTGGCCTTCGAGCCGATCCTGAACACGTTCAACGGCCGGACCAGCGTGGAGCTGCAGGTGCTCGATATCGTTTTGCCGGAGTAGAGGCGTGATCACGCCGTCGGGCCCGTCAGGCTGTGGAGGGCGCGGAGGTGGCAGAGGCCGTAGAGATTTCCATTGAACCGCAGAGTCGCTGAGACGCAGAGAGATGATAAACTGACTGCAAATGGAGAATCGACTGCGGATGGACGCTGACAGACGCAGGCTCTGAATTTCAGGTCTCACATTTGAAATTTCAAATTTATCATCCGGGTTCTTCCGTAGTTCATCCGCGTCTATCTGCGGTTCTTCTTCTCCGCGTCCTTTGTGCCCTCTGTGGCCCCAAAAAACTTTCCGCGTCCGCTCTGCCCTCGGTGGCCAGAAAAAACTCTCTGTGTCCTCTGTGCTCTCTGTGGCCTGAGAAACTCTCTGCGCTCTCTGTGGCTCAAAAAACTCTCTGCGGCCTCTGCGTACTCAGCGGCTCCGCGGTTCAAAAACCTCACCGGCGGATCAGGCGTTCGATGCGTCTCTTGGCCTCCGCCACTTCGTCCAGCGGCCGTTCCGCGTCTGTCCGGCGGATGAAGGCCGTGCCACGGTAGCCGGCCTGGTCCAGCATGGCGAGGTATTCCGCGAAATCGATCTGTCCCTGCCCCACCGGCGTTTCGCGCCCCGGGCGCGAGCCGGTGCCTGCTACCGCGTCACGGATCCGCGCATTGAGAATCCGGTCGGCCAGCGGTTCCATGCCCGCCATCGGCTCGAAGCCTTCGATGAGCAGGCCGGCCGGGTCATATGCTGCCCCCAGTACCGGCGCTCCCACCTGCTTGAGCAGATTGCCCAGCACGGCCGGATCCGCCCCGCCGGTCTCGATGGCCACGAAGGTGCCCGTCCGGTCGGCCATGTCCGCCAGCTCGCGAACCACCTCGGCCACGTGGCCGCGCTCCACCGCCTGCTGGTCTACGCGCCCCAGATGCGTCGTAACAACCGGCACCTTCAACTCGGCGGCCAGTTCGATGATCTGCCGGGTCTTCTCCAGCCGCCACTCCAGGCTCGCGCTGTCCGCAAAGCGTGCGCCGCCCAGGTCGCCGCCCAGGGCCGACAACTGCAATCCGAGCCCGCTCACGTAGTGCAACAGGTGCCGCCGGCCGGTCCGCGACAGGTTGGCCGGGTCCACGTCGCCCTCGACGGCAGGCAGTTCCACCTCGCGAAACGCCAGCCGCGCGGCCGCCTGCAGGGCCTCCTTGGCCGGTTGACCGAAACTATCGAGTACCACGCCTGGTCCGGGTAGGGCCATATTCGTAACCTCTGAAAAATCGGAAAGCGGACAGGGAAACGCGGGAACACAGAGACAGAGGGATGACACTCCCGCTCCCTCTATCCGTGTCGCGTTCGCTCCGTCCCCAGTGGATTGTAGAGCGACTGGCGGGGGAAGAGCCAGACTCAGGTACGGCTACGCGGAGGTTCCCGCATCGCGCTGACGCAACTCAGCCGATTGCCAGTAAAAGCCGGTCATCGCCCCGGCCAGCAGGGCAAACGGCGCAAACACGGGATTATCGATCAGCATATCGCGGATATGCTTCCAGAGGATCTGATTCTGGTTCGCCAGGATGACCAGCCCGGCAATGAACAGCAGTGAGCCTTCCAGGCTTAACACGAAAGCGGTCACCTCCTGGTACATGATCAGGGCCAGCGAGGCCGCGCACACAAAGGCGATCGTTCCGATCATCAACACTGCTTCCATGGGCAGGTCCGCCAGCGCTACCACCACCAACAGGGTGGCGCAGGCCGCCCAGGCCCCGGCCAGGATCGTGAGTGCGGCCCGAATGAAGCAGGTGCTCGCCGCGCCCAGCCCGATCGCTCCCATAAACGCCAACCCGAGCTTCAGATCCTCCGCGATCGGCAGGAAAAAGCAGAGCACGAACCCCAGCACGCCAAAGCTGACCGCCACCAGCGGCCGGGAAACCCGAACCCCGAAAATCATGAATACCAGACCGGCGCTGAGCAGGAAGAAGCCCAACAACAACTGCTGGTTGGCCAACACGTCCAAGGCATGCTGAAGATTGAAACCGACCATGGCCCCTACCCCCTGTGAGTTGCTCACAACCCCTCTATTGGCAAACCCTTGCGTTGCTTCGCAATAAAAAACACCCCGGCGATCGGATCAGCGTCCCCAGTCCCCCAAGAACCCCATGAATCGGTCCCGCGGACTCGATCGGCGCACGGCGAACGGGCCTCACTTAGCCGGTTTCGCCGGCGGCGAGCCTGCCGGGGGCGGCTCCGACACCGGTACTGCCGGCGTCTTAACCGGAACGGGCCGAACCTGGCGCCACGACGCCACTATGAGCAACACGGCCATTCCGATGAGACACCAGTCCGGGTGCGCCGCGAACTGGCTCCAGACCTCCGGCCAGTTGCGGTACAGAAGCACCCCCACACCCGCACTGGTCAATAGCACTCCCAGCACCGAGGTGCCCATCACCGTGGTGAACTTGGGCATCAGCAGGCCCATCACCACTCCCAGCAGCCAGGCCAGTCCCGCGGCGATCATGAACCGGTGCGCATATTCACGCTGCTGGGTCCAAACATAGGCACTAAACGCCCCGACATACTGCGACGGCGTCAAGTCCATGTCCTGCAGGGCCGAGGCGTAATTATCAGTCCCTACCCCCTGCCGGTAGTCCCGGAATCCCTGATCCATCGCCGCGAATCTCGGCCAGGCAACCGCCAGCACCAGCAGAACCGCGACAAAGCCGGTGGTCACCCCAACCCACCAGCGGAAAAAGAGATAGCCGATAAACGCGGCAATCCCAGCCCCAAAGGTCAGACCCACCAGGGTATCGATCTTCAGGTCCGTTCCGACCCTGAAGCCGACCACCGCCCCCACTACCATAAAGGTTAATATGTAAATCGTCTTGAGAAGGCGGGCGCCCCAGAAAGCGAGCAGAATTCCGGCCGCCCCCACGCCAATGGCCGTCAGGTTCGGATACCGGATCCAATCGTCCGGGAAAAAGTGCCGGTAGAGATCAGCCCCTCGGGCAATCCAATCGGCAACCATCTGAAGACTCAACATCCAGCACCTCGAGCCGGGCCAGCGGCCTCCCCTGCCAGATGTTCTATCTTAACATTGTTCCCGAAGAGCCAGCAAGCAGTTATCGGCCCCGGGCCTTGGAACTGTCCGCGGTCTGAATGGTCGGCTCGACTTTCAGGATCACGCGGTCCGGGAAGCAACTGACGTTCGCCTGCACGTGCGGGGAGCCGTTCTTGAGCTGCAGGGAAATCAGCCGGATTTTGTCCTGCCAGTGGTTCTCGTCGAACTCCTCGCCAATGGCCGACCCCCAGATGAGAGGCTCATGCCGGCCGCGAGCCAGCAGGAAGATATGGTCCTGCCGCTTGCTCTTCCGGCCGCGGAAGTTGGTGACGTCAATCACGCTGATACGGTGCGCAAAGTCTTGTCGGAAAATAAGTTCAGCCAGCCGAACGGCGGCCGCGGCGTCCTCGCCCGGGAAAACCTGGCCCGGCGGCGGAGGCTCCTGGGTCTCTACCCCGACAATCTGCATCCAGCCCGCCTCTTCCACCTCCCGGTAGACCTGCGGCAGCCGAACGCCGTCCTTGTCAATCGCCACGTAGGTGTAGCCGTCCTTGTCATCGCTCTTGATGCGAATCATGGCGATGGGCCGACGGTAATCGCACCAGATGCGGATGGTGCCGTCCACCTCGGGGAGAACCCGCTTGACCTTAGAAACCCACCCGCTGGACGCCAGTTGCTCGCCCACTTCCCGCACGACGCCCCCGCCCAGCCAATCAGGTTGCTCGGGCAGACGGATAGACGCCAGAATCTGCGGACGCCACTGTTCGCGGTCCACCCAGTCGGGCGTATCCATCAGTTGCAGCCGGGGAGTGGGGTTGTACTGCGGCAGGGTCTCTACGTGGCCTTTCAAGCGTTCGAGGCCGGTAACGGCCAGGGCGACCAGACCGGTCAGCGCTAACAGAGAGAGAACCGCGCTGCGCCCGGGGCGGCGCCACCACGGCAAACCCTCTTCGTTCCTCTCAACCGAATCGTCCTTGCGCGTCTTGCGGCTCACCGGATGCTCCGTCATCGATGAAGGAGAAGTGATAAGGAACAAGAAACAAGAGATGATGGGCAGGCCGGTGCCGGCGTTCCGCCATCTCTTACTCTTTATTCCTCATCCTTCATCCTTTATCCCTGCTCCCTCATCTGTTCTTTCTACCGCGCCAGGGCCGATTCCACAATACGCTGGCACAGCATCGCGAAACCTATCCCCGCTTTTGCGGCCGCCTTGGGCAGTAACGAATGGTCCGTGAAACCGGGAATGGTGTTGATCTCCAGGCAGTACGGCTGAAGCGTGACCGCATCCACCATCCAATCCACACGGCAAAAATCCCGGCATCCCAGGGCCTGGCCGGCCTTGACGCTCAAATCCTGAACCAGCCGCAACGTCGGCGCGGGCAGGTCAATGTCAAACAGGTATTCCGTATCCTCATCGAGGTATTTGGCTTCGTAGTTGTAGAACTCGCGCCGGGTGCGGATCTGAATGGGCGGCAGAGGCTCATCTCTCAGCACGCCAACCGTCAGCTCCGGGCCGGCAATGTACTGCTCGACCAGGCACCGGCCGTATTTGGCGGTCATCCGCGAGAGCACGTCGCGCAGGCCGGCCGGGTCGCGTACAATCGTCGTATCCACACTGCTGCCATCGGCGATCGGCTTGACCACCACGGGCAGCGACCAGTTCCGCATCGCCTCATCGATCTTCCCGGCCTCTACCACGTCGAACCGCGGCGTCGGCACCTCGGCCTCGATGAACCGATACTTGGCGGCCACCTTGTCCATGGCCAATGCCGAAGCCTCGGGCCCGGATCCCGTATAGCGAATGCCGTGACGTTCGAGAATCTGTTGAAGCTGCCCGTCCTCGCCGAACGATCCGTGCAGGGCGATAAAGACCAGATCCGCCGGTATCGCCAGGGCCTCCAGCGAGTCGGGAGCAATATCGGCAATCCGCACCTTGTGGCCCAGCGATTCGAGCGCGGCCGCGACCGCACGACCGCTCTTGAGGCTGACCTCACGCTCGGCGCTGGGGCCGCCGGACAGCACCGTGATCTGCAACTGCTTGTGCGTCAATTTTGATTCCGCAATTCTCACCGCGGCGCTGTCTGCCAGGCGTGTCATAGTGGAACTCCATTTCCACAACGGTCCCAGATTTGAACTTCCAACTCCAGCTCCACTCCGAACCGCTCGGCCACCGTCCGCCGGATGGTCCCGATAAGCGAAAGCACGTCGCGGGCCTGAGCCCCCTTGCTGGCAACGATAAAATTCCCGTGCTGCTCGGAAACAGACGCCCCGCCGATACGATGCCCCTTCAACCCGGCCTGATCAATCAGCCGGCCGGCGCTATCATTCGGCGGATTCTTAAATATGCATCCAGCACTGTAATCAGCCAGGGGCTGCGACCTCTTCTTGTAGTCCCAGATCTCTTCGTAGCGTTTCTTGACGCGGTCCGCATCATCCGGCCGGAGTACCAGCGTCGCCCCAACGACGATCGACCCGTTCAACTTCGTGTGGCGGTAGGTGAAGCCGACCTCGCCATGCCCCAATCGCCGAACCTGACCGGTCTCGTCCAGCACGGTCACGTCGGAGACGACGTCGGAGATCTGCCCAAACCGGCCGCCGGCATTCATGCGGATAATCCCGCCCAGCGAACCGGGGATGCCGGCCATGCACTCCAGACCGGCCAACCCCCGCTCGACGGAATCCAGCGTCAAGCGTGCCATGCTCAGGCCGGCGCCGATCTTGACGGCCACGCCATCCAGATCCGCGCCCGCCCAACCCTCCGCAACCAGTCCGTCGCGGTCTCTCTCCCAGGCGACTTTCCTGAAGGCCGGCGCGTTGAGTCGAATGACCACACCATCCACGCCGTCGTCGCTCACCAGCAGGTTGGCCCCCGCCCCGAGCACGTAGACGTCCACGTCCTCCTGGCGGCAGCGGCGGACCACCTCAGCCAGCTCCGCAACGGAGCGCGGCGACACCATCCACCGGGCCGGCCCCCCGACGCCAAAGTACGTCAATGGCGCCAGCGGCTGGTTCTCGCGCACGATCTCGCCGAAATCCGCCAGAAATGACATGTTTGCCTTTATCGCCTCGCCACCGGCCGTCCTGTGCGCCACTGCTCTTGAGCAGTGGTGGAAAGCAGGTCAACCCTCCAAACCCCACGGCTTAAGAGCTGCGGGACACAGCCGTCAGGGCCATCTCCGTACGGCTCAAGAGCCGTGGCACACGTTCCGCCCTATTTCTGCCCGTTGCCGCCGGCCCCGCGCGTCCGCCGGAGGCAATCCAGCAGGGCGTCGGCAATCTGGTTCACGTTGCCGGCGCCCATGGTCACCACCAGATCGCCTTCGGCCACTTCGGCGCACAAGCCGCTGACAATTTTACCAAAATCCGGCTCGTAGCGGGCATCGCCGCCTTGCAGGTGAATCTCGCCCACGAGCACCTTCGCGTCGATCAGTTCGCGCTCCGACTCACTGTCGCGGACAAAATAAATATCCGGCACCACCACCACGTCCGCCGAGCCGAAGCTGCGGGCAAAATCCTTGAGCAGAAACCTCGTCCGCGAGTGCTGATGCGGCTGGAAGACCACAAACATCTTACGGGGGTTGTAGAAATCCCGGGCCGCCCGCAGCGTCACCTGGATCTCGGTCGGGTGGTGGCCGTAATCATCCACCACCGTCACGCCAGCCACCTTGCCATGCTCGGTCAGCCGCCGGCCCACGCCGTGGAACCGGCCCAGTGCGTCTGCCACCGTCCCCGGGGCGACCCCACTGCGACAGCAGAGCGCCATCGCCGCCAGGGCATTGGCCACGTGATGCCGGCCCGGAATCGCCAGCGACACCTCGGCAACGGCCTCTCCCTTGTGCCAGACCCGGAACGTGAAGCACCCGCGCTCGCAACCCAGGATCTCCGCCCGCCAGTCCACCTGGCCGTCAAAGCCGAACGTCTCCACCGGGGCTTCGAGCCCGGCCACCGCGCGCATGGCGTTACGGTCCTGGCCGTTGACCACCAACAAACCGTCCCGAGGTACCAGGCGAGCGAATTTCTGGAACGACTCGACGATGTCGTCGAGGTCTTTGTAGCAATCCAGGTGGTCTTCTTCGACATTGAGGATGGTCGCGAAGGCCGGCCGGAGATTATGGAACGACCGGTCAAACTCGCAGGCCTCGACCACGAAGTGGCTCCCGTCGCCCACGCCCGAGCCGCCGCCCAATTGCTCGACCTCGGCTCCGATCACAAAGGAAGGATCGAGCCCGGCCTCGTGGAGAACGAACGCGGTCATTGCCGTTGTGGTGCTCTTGCCGTGGGTGCCCGCGATGGCGATGCCCACGTGCTCGTCCATCAGCAGCCCCAGCAGTTCCGCGTACTTGACGACCTGAAGGCCCCGCGCGCGAGCCGCGACCAGCTCGGGGTTGTCCGGCTTGATCGCCGCCGAATGCACTACCAGGTCGCACTCGGGAGGAATGTTCTCCGGCGACTGGCTCGCATGAACGCTGATCCCCATGCCCGCCAGCCGGTCCAGGGCCGCGGACCGGCCCCGATCGGACCCGCTGACCCGCGCTCCCCGGCGGTTCAGCACGGCCGCGGCTCCGCACATGCCGCAGCCGCCCACGCCGATCATGTGCACCCGCATGCCCGCGACCAGTTTGATATCCTCCGTTCTGGAACCGGCCCTCTTACTCGTACCAACCGGTGGGTACAGAGGGGCAAGCACCACTTCTTTACGACCGCGCGCCCTTGCGCTGATGGCCATCGACACTGCCCTCGATTCTCTCGCTGTAGGCCGCAATTCTACTCGATCGCGGGGGTTTGTTCCAAAAGCTGGACTTGGCGTACGTTGCCGCCCGACAGGACGCAATGGTCTCGGCATGAAACCGCTCGCCCCATGTACTCATAATCATCGGGAACGGCCCGAAAAAGTCTTGAGAGGTTCGCCCGGCATTGAAGTGAGAATGGGGAGCTTTTTGGGGTGGTTGGTGGGAAGGTGAGAAAGTGAGAAGGTGGGAAAGTGGGAAGGGTTCTGGGGTCACGGTTTGGGGGTCACGATTTGGGATTCAGGGTTCGAGGTTCAGGGTTTGGGATTTGCGGTTCAGGGTTCGAGATCCAAGGTTTGGGATTTGGGGTTCGGGGTTCGGGGTTCAGGGGCCAGGAATCGGGGGGCGGGGTTCAGGGATTGGGGATCGAGAGTCGAGGATCGAGAGGCGAGGCTCAAGAGAGGAAGATGCGCGAGGGGAAGACGAGAGAGAAAACGGGGGATAGCTGGGGCACAACGGCAAGCAACAGGAAGGGCAGGGGATGGATAGAGAACGGCGGCAGGAATGGCTATCGCTGGTACGACTGATGCAGGACTCGCCGGTGCAAGAATCCTTTCCGGCATCTCCTCAAGCGGGAATCCCTTCCCGTGCTCTCACTTCCGACCTGCTCACGTTCTCACGTTCTCACTTTCTCACCTTCTCGCCTTCTCACTTTCTCACCTTCTCACTTTTCCACGTGCTCACTCCCCTCCCAAAGGGCCCGCGCAATGACTTCTCCCGCATCCGGCCGGTCCAGCTCCCGCGCTGCACGCCCCATCGCCTCCCGGCGGGCATCATCCCTCAACAGCCCATCCAGCACCGGCTGAAGCGCCTGGGCGTTCAATCCCCCATCTTTCACGTCATCCACGAGCAGCGCCGCCCCGCGGTTCACCAGAACTTCCGCGTTGTGCCACTGGTGGCGATCCTTGTGGAACGGATAGGGCAGCAGAATGGACGGCTTGCCCGCCGCCTGGATCTCCGCCAGACTCGAGGCCCCCGCCCGCGACACGATCAGATCGCAGGCCGTCATGGCCTCCGGCATGCGGTCCGTAAAGGCCAGCACCTTGTAACGCAGTCCCTCCGTCCCACCCGCCAGCCGGGCATAGGCGGCCTCGACTCGCTCGCATTCCGCAGCCCCGGCAAGATGCAGAATCTGCCAGCCCGCCGCCGCAATGGACGGCGCGAGCAGGATGACCGCCTCATTGATCGTCCGTGCCCCCTGCGACGCTCCGGTCACCAGCAGAGTCCGCCGCCCCGCCTCCAACCCAAACGACTCCAGAATCGCCCCAATCGACAGCAAGCCGCGTCCTCCGCTGCCGCTCTCTTCTCCTTGTCCCCTTGTCTCCTTGTCCCCTTGTCGCCCGGTCTCTCCGCCCGCCTGCCCCCTCATCTCCTCAACGCGCTGCCGGAACGCCCCGCGCACCGGGCACCCGGTCACCCTCACCGGCGCACCGGCCGGGAAGTACTGCCGGGTCACCTCCCATTGAGCAAAAATTCCCGTCACCCCCTTCTTGCGCCCCATGTGCCGGTTGGCCTTGCCGGGCACCGCATCCGGGTTGAGCAGGAAGGTCGGAATCCCCATCGTCAGGGCCGCACTGACCGGCGGCCCGGAGGCATATCCCCCCGCTCCCACCACTGCCATCGGCCGCCGCTGCCGAAAACGATCCATGCACGCCCGCACGGACTGCCGCCACTTGAGGTAAAAGCCCGGCCACAACCACGGTCGGGCCGGCACCGGTATGACCACCTGCGGCACGGCCTCGACATCGGCTTTCCCCAGGATCTCGCGATCTATGGGCCGCTGGGTGCAGAAGAACGAGACGTCCACCGCCCCCGCAGCGCGCAGGGCTTCCACAACGGCCAGGGCCGGGTACAGATGCCCCCCGGTCCCACCGCCGGCAAATACAAACCATGGAGTCGTTGACATAGGGTTCAGGTTTCAGGGTTCAGGGTTCAGAGCACAGGGTCAGGGTTCAGTTTTTAGAGTCCAGAGTCCAGGGTTTAGAGTTCAGCGTCCAGGGTCCAGGGTTTCGGGTTCAGGGCACAGGATACAGAGTTCAGCGTTTCAAGATTTAGGGTTTAGAAACTGTCTCAAAAATCTAGTTGGAAGAGCGCCAAGCGGCCCATGCGAGCTGAAAAACAGTCAGTTTTTCGATGTTCTAGGGCATGTTTGGCTAGCAGAAGGCTCCATCGGCACTCCAGTGTGCCATTTTGAAACAGCCTCTTAGCGTTTGAGGCTCAGAGTTTCAGGGCTCTAAGGTGCAGTGAGTTGCCAGGTCCGCTGATGGCATGCACATTTCCACTTGCTCATCTTTCCACCTTCTCACCCTTCCACCATCTCATCCACCCACGTACTCACCTTCCCCTTTTCCCACTTGCTCACTTTCTCACGTTCCCACTTTGTCACTTTCCCACTCGACCTGCCCCGGCGCTGTCCGGGCAATATTGGCCAGCACGCCCACCAGCATGCCCAGGAAGATCACGCCGGTTCCGCCCGCCGACACCAGCGGCAGTGAAATGCCTTTCGTCGGCACCGACACCGTGACCACCGCAATGTTCATGGTCGCCTGCATGCCCAGCACCAGCACCATCGCGAAGGCCAGCAGCCGGCCCATCGGGTCTTCGCATCGTCGAATAATGATCGCCCCCTGCCACAACAGGATGATCAGCAACCCAATGACCGCAAACGCCCCCACCGCCCCCAGCTCCTCGCAAATCACGGCGAAAATGAAGTCGGACCGGGCCTCCGGCAAATAACCCTTCACAAAGCCCTTGCCCAGCCCCCGGCCCCACCAGCCGCCGCTGGCGATCGTGCACAGCGACTGGATGGCCTGGTAGCCGTCGCCCTGGGGGTCTTCCCAGATATTCAAGAAGGTGGTCAACCGTTTCATGCGGTGCGCCCGGCTGTGCAGCAGGTACAAAAACGCCGGAACCGCCGGCAGGACCAACAGGAACACGTGCCGCCACAGGGCCCCACCCGCGAGCAGCATCGCTCCCCCCACGGCCGCCAGCAAGGCCGCCGTCCCGAAATCTTCCAGCCCCACCGCCCCCACGCTTATACCGATAATTCCCGCGGCGGGCAGGAAACCGCGCCAGAACTTGCGCACATCCACCTTGTATGCCATCCAGGTGGCCAGGAACACCGGCAAAGCCAGCTTCATCATCTCGGAAGGCTGGAAGTTGACCGGTCCCAGCTTCACCCAGCGGGTAGCGCCCTTGGCCTCGTGCCCCACCCCCGGGACCAGGACCAGCAGCGTCGCGATCAGCGCGGCCACCAGCAGCAGCAACGCCGGCAGGCCTTTGCCGCGCATCCACAGCCGGTAGGGAATCCGCGACATGATCAGCATGGTAACCAGACCGCCGACCACGTAGATCAGTTGCCGGATGGCCTGCGATTTCCACCAATCGTCGAGCGTCACGGGCCGCTCGGAACCGGCCGTGGCCGAGTAGGTCATCACCGCCCCGATGCCCAGCAGTCCGGTGGCGATCGACAGGATGGCCGTCGACGCAAAGCTGCCCGCCGAGGCCTCGCCGGCCCCGCTCCGCGGCTCGCCCGCCTGCCACATTTCCATTGGCCCTGTCGCCTGGCTCACGATTCACTCCTTGATAGCTGGGGGACGGATCATGGCGCGGGACCGAAGGGGGCTCCGCCCCACAACCAGCAACTCCCAACCCACTATCGCAATCTCACCGTCACCAGCGCAATACCGGCAAAAATCACCGCCATCAGCCAGAAGCGCGTTACCGTCTGCGTCTCCGTCCAGCCGCCCAGGTGGAAATGGTGGTGGATGGGAGCGATGCGGAAGATCCGTTTGCCGCCACTCAGCTTGAAGTAGCCCACCTGCAACATCACCGACACCGCCTCGATCACAAACACCCCGCCCACGATAAAGAGCATCAACTCCTGGCGGGTCACGATGGCCACGTAACCGATCAGCCCGCCCAGCGGCAGCGAGCCGGTGTCGCCCATGAACACCTGGGCCGGATAGCAGTTGTACCACAGGAAACCCAGACACGCCCCCATGACCGCTCCGCACACCACGGCCAACTCCGCCGTGTCCGGGATGTGCGGCAACAGCAGCCGAGCCGCCCATTCCGCGTTGCCGACCATGAACGACAGGATCATAAACGCGAAGCTGCATAACACCATGCAGCCGGAGGCCAGCCCGTCCATGCCGTCGGTCAGGTTCACTGCATTCGAGGTGCCGGTGGTCACCAGGACCGTCATGATCCAGAACAGCGGCAGACTCAGTACGATGCCGGGCTTGTAGAACGGTACGGTCAGGATTTTGAAGGTCTGGATCTCTGCGCCCAGGTAACGGGCGTAACTGGCCGCATTCTGCTCGCCGTAGCGGTAAACGAAAATCCCCAGCAGCACGCCCAGGCCAATCTGAAAGAGCAGCTTCTCGTAAGATTTCAGCCCGTCGCGGCTCCCGCTGCGGCTCTTGGCCGTCAACTTCAGCCAGTCGTCGATGCCCCCCACCACCGTCAACCACACGGTGCAGACCAGGGCCATGGTGATGTAGTAGTTCCCCAGGTCGGCCAGCATCAGGATGGAGAACAGAACAGCCGCGATGATCAGCACGCCGCCCATCGTCGGCGTATTCTTCTTGTCTTTGGTCAACTCATTGAGGGCCTTGTGGTCGAACTCCGCAATGTCGCCGATCTTGCGGCGCATCAGCCAGCGGATCACGCGCGGTCCCAGCAGCCAGACAAACAAGAAGGACAGAAAAATCGCGCACGTGCCCCGAACCAGCGCGTCCCGGTAGGCCCATTGTTCGGTCTCCGGCCGGTTGAACAAGTAATCAATCAGGTGGTATAGCACGCTCGACTACGAACCTTTCTCACAAATCATGCGATCCCGGAGGGATCCCCTGCATAGGGCGTCCCACTCTATCAAGAGGGTCAGGGCGACCGGAGCGAAAGCCAGAACACCATGTACACCCGCCGGTTCTCACACGGGCCAACACCAACGTCACTTGACAACACTCCTCATCGCCCTGCGACCTCCCGCCGGCTTCTTCCGCACCGGCCCCGACCGCTCGCGAATCGCCTCCACCAGCGCCTCCAGGCCCAGGGCCCGCGAGCCTTTCACCAGGATGGTGTCCTCCGGCTTGAGCAGCCCCGCCACCCGCCTCTTGGCGGACGAGGTGGAGGCGTACGCATGGGTAACAATCCGCCCGCCGCTGACCGCCCGGACCGTCTGGGCCACCAGCTTCGCGTTTTCCCCTACCGTAATCACCAGGTCCACGCCGCTTCCGCCGATGCGTTCAGCTGTGCGGCGATGCAGTTCCTCCGAGGCCGCCCCCAACTCAAGCATGTCACCCACAATGAGCACCCGCCGACCGGCGGCCGGCGTGTCCATCAGCGTATCCACCGCCGCCGCCATGGAGGCCGGATTGGCGTTGTACGCGTCGTTGATGACCGTCCACCGCCCCACACGCTCCACCTGCAACCGCATGGCCGGCAACTCAAAGGTCGCCAGCCGGGCGGCGATCTCCTCGTGATCCATGCCGAACCAGCGGGCCACCCCGATCGCAGCCAGGGCGTTGAACACGTTATGCCGGCCCGGCACGTTCAGCCGATACTCGAACCGGTCATTCAGCTTGAAGACGAACCCGCAGCGCCCCTCCGTGCCTGCGTCCCTCTGCCCCTCCGGCCCCTCTCCCTCTGAACCCTGAGCCCCGAACCCTGAACCCTCACTCCGGACCGCCTCCAGGCTGGTCAGCCGCAAATCCGCGTCCGCCCACTGCCCGAAGGTCACGCGCTTCAGCTTCCGGTAGTCCCGATCCCGCTCCACGTTCCAGCGCAACAACTCCGAGTCAAAATTGACCACCGCCGCCCCGCCCGGCCGGAGATAGCGCAGCAGCGAAAGCTTTTCGTCGGCGATCTTGTCCAGGCTGCCCAGCCGTTCCAGGTGGCATTCCACCACCGTCGTGATCACGGCCACTTCCGGCTCCACCAGCCTGGCCAGGGCGGCGATCTCGCCGGGCGCGTTCATGCCCACTTCGCACACCACGAACGAGTGCGACGGATCCACCGACAGCAGCGTAAGCGGCACGCCGATGTTGTTGTTGAAGCTCTTGGGCGACGCCGTCCCCTTCCACCGCCCGGCCAACAGGTGAGCAATCATCTGCTTCGTGGTCGTCTTGCCCACGCTGCCCGTAACCGCCACCACCGTGGCCGTGCCGGCAATCACCGACCGGCGATAATAGAGGGCCAGCCGCCCCATGGCCTCCACCGGATCGTTCACCCGAATGAGCAGCCCACCCGCACTGGCCGCGGCTTCCGCTCCGGCCGGCAGAACGCGCTCAAAATCATTCCGCACGACCGCGGCGATGGCCCCGGCCGCCAGCGCGTCGTTCACGAAATCGTGACCATCAAACCGCTCGCCGCGAATGGCCACAAACAAATCGCCGGGGCCCACCTGACGCGAATCCGTCACCACCCGGCTCACGCTCGACACCGGCGCCATCCGATCCGGCAGGCCCTCCAGCGCCGCAATCACTTCATCCAACATCAACGGCTTCATGAGTTCTCAGCTCTCAGCTTTCAGTGCTTCAGTCGTGACGACGCCCGTCACTTCCTCTCCATCGCTTCCGCCGCCACCTGCGCATCGTCGAACGGCAGTCTCTCCGTCCCGATGATCTGGTAATTCTCGTGGCCCTTGCCCGCCAACAGCACGACGTCGCCCTCCCCGGCCTCGGCCACCGCCATGGCGATGGCTTTGCGCCGGTTGGGTTCCACCTTCACCCGGTCCATCTGCCCAGGCTCGAAGCCGGTCAGAATCTGATCGATGATGCGTTGCGGATCTTCAGTCCGCGGATTATCGCTGGTTACTACGATCCGGTCCGCCCACTGGGCCGCCACACGGGCCATGCGGGGCCGCTTGGTGGGGTCGCGATCTCCCCCGCAGCCAAACATCACGATCAGTCGTCCGCGCGTCAATGGTCGTAACGCCGACAGCACGTTGGCCAGGGCATCATCCGTATGGGCATAATCGACCAGCACGCTGAATCCGCGATTCCGGCCGTTCGTCGAGGCCACCCGCTGAAGCCGCCCCGGGACGCAGCCGCAACTGGTCAGGCCGGCCGCCACCGCCGCCAGCGGCACGCCCACGGCAATCGCCGCCCCTGCCGCCGCCAGCGAATTCTGCACATTATGCCGCCCCACCAGCGGCGAGACGATTTCCACCGACTCCACGCCTGGGGCCCCATGGGCCGAGGACCGCCGCACGATCAGCTCAAACCGCGTTCCGTGGGTCGTAAACTCGTGGACCCGGGCGGCCACGTCCAGGCTCTCCGCGGGCAACTTCTCGCTGACGATCCCGTAGCGCACCACCCGCGCCCGGCAATCCGCAACCATCTGCTCACACGCCGGGTCTTCCGCATTCACTACCGCCGTCGCCGCCGGTGCCAGCCCGTCGAAGAGCCGTTTCTTCGCCTGAAGATAAGAGCCCATGTCGTGGTGGTAATCGAGATGATCGCCGGTGAGATTGCTGAATACGCCCACGGCGAATTGGATGCCCGCACATCGCCCCTGGTCCAGGGCCATGCTGGACACCTCCATCACCGCATGGGTCGCCCCCGCCGCCGCCGCTTCAGCGAGATAAGCCATCAACTCCTCGGCCGGCGGAGTCGTGTACGCCGCCTCGACCACCCGCGAGAGCAGGTCGTATTCGATCGTGCCGAACAGCGCCGTCGGCAGCCCCGCCTCACGCATGATGGCCCGCATCAGGAAGCAGAACGTGCTCTTGCCGTTCGTGCCGGTGATGCCCAGCACCTTCAGCCGCCCATCCCGCTGAAGATCGTTCAGCCCATACAGCACGGAGGCCAGTCTTCCGGCCACGCCCCGCGAGGATGCCACTTCCAGCCGGGCAATCGAATCCGGCAGCGTCACCGGGCGCTCCAGGATCACCGCGGACGCCCCGGCCGCTATCGCCTTTTCCACGTAGGCATGGCCGTCGGTCGTCGAACCGGCCCGGGCCACGAAACAGGATCCCGGCCGGACATGACGCGAGTCTTCCACCACGCTGCTGATCACCGGGTCGACCCCGTCCCAATGGGTGGCCAAACCCGCATCCAACAACAACTGACTGAACCGCAGACCTCGAGGGGGACTCATGGATATGACCTTGGCGGACTCCGCCGCCCGTGAAACACCACTATAAAGCGGCCTGTGCCTCTAATCCCTTAAATCCGTCGCCAGGCTCGTCGAATCGGTCGTTGGCTTAACCCGGTCGTGCGGCACATTGAGATACGCCAGCACCTGCTGCAAGATCGCCTTGACCGCCGGGGCCGCCACCGTCCCGCCGTAATACCCGATCCGGCGATCCGGCTTGCGCACCATGACCAGCACCACCACCTCCGGGTCGCTGGCCGGGGCCGCCGCCAAAAAAGAACCCAGGTACGCGTTCGGCTCGTATAGCCCTTTCTTCAGCCCCAGCCTGCGCCGGTCTTCGGGCGAATAGGGCATCTGCGCGGTCCCGGTCTTGCCAAGCACCTGCCAGTGCTCAAGCGCCGACGGCTTGCCGGTACCCTCATTGACGGTCTTAACCAGGATTTGCTTGACCGTCTCCGCGGTCGCCGGATCGACCACCTGCGGAAACTCGTCCTTGGGCCGACGGTCTTCAACCACCCGACCGGAGTGATCCACCACCCCGGCCACCACATAAGGCTTGGGTAACCGCCCGCCGTTGACCAACGCGCAAAACGCCGTCGCGAGCTGGATGGGCGTCATCGCCATCTCGTGCCCCATGGGCACGGAAGTCGTCGTATACGGCGTCTGCCACCGCTCCACCGGCCACAACAGTCCGTTGTCCTCGCCCGGCAAGTCGATGCCCGTGCGCCGGCCAAACCCCAGGGCCCGCAACGTATCGTGCATCAGTTGATTGCCCATCCGCATGCCCAGGATGGCCATACCGATGTTGCTGGACTTGGTGATCACCTGCTCGACCGTCAAGTTGCCATAGGGATGATGATCGTGCAGTAGACGCTTGCCAATGACGTACAGGCCGTTATGGCAGAACAGCACTTCGTCCGGGCGGGTCAAGCCGGCCTGCAAGGCCCCGACAAGGACAAACGGCTTGAAGATGCTCCCCGGCTCCACCGGGTCGGTCAACAACCGGTTTCGGCGTACCTCCGCGGGCACCTTGCCGGGCGCGGCCGGGTCGTACGTGGGCGAGATGCCCAGGGCCAGCACCTCGCCCGTCTTGGGGCTCATCACGATACCCAACGCGCACTGGGGCTTGAACTTCTCCACGGTCTTGGCCAGCTCGCGCTCCAGGATTTCCTGGATGGCGGCATCGATGGTCAAAACCACGTCCAAGCCGTCTTTGGGGGCTACGTAACCGTCGGGGTCCTGGGATACCACGTTCTTGCGACGCGAATCCCAGTACACGATCCGCTGACCGGGCTTGTACCGGAGAAACTTTTCGCAGGCCAGCTCGATCCCTTCCAGCCCCGTGCCTTCCGCCCCGACGTACCCGATCACGTGGGCGGCAAGCGTCCCCATAGCGTACACGCGGGCCGGCTCATTGGTCACGCCAATGCCGGGCAGGCTCTCCTTCTGAAGGGCCTTGACCGTTTCGTCGTCAACTCCGCGGCGCAACACCACGTAGCGCGACGACCTGGCCTTCTCCAACTTCTCCAGAATCTCGCGGGCCGGAACGCCAAGCACGTCGGCGACCTGGGTGGCCGTCTCCGCCCGATCCTTGATCAGCGCGGGATCGGCAAACACGAGGGATTGATCGTGGCTTCCCGCCAGCACCCGCAGGCGGCGATCCAGAAGGCGACCACGCCGACCCGGCAACGGAATCTTGCTCGTCTGCCGTTCCAGGGACCACTTGAGCAGTTCCGGACGCATCTGCGTCTGGATGTAGGTGAGCCGACCAACCAGCGCCAACAGACAGCAACACAGCGCACCGATGGCCACCTGCCCAAACCACATGCGCTGGCCTGTCGCTTTCATCCGCCACACTCCCGGCTTCAATGACGAATGACGAGTGTCGAGGCGCCGGTTCCTCTCCATTCGTCATTCCCGCTTCGGAATTCGTCATCCATTCTTCATGCGCGCTTCGCCATTTCCACATTCATCGCCTGGCCGGCTTTACCGCCGCCGGCGGTTTAGGCGCCACCTCCAAGCCCAATCGGCTCGCCTGTTCCCGGATCGCCTGTGGCGAGCGCAGCCGGGCGATCTCCACTTCCTGCGTCCAGATCTCCCGCTTCAGATCGGTGTGCTCGAATTGCAGCTTCTGAATGCGCTGCGTGGCCCGCGACTGGTCCACCCGGATTGCCACCACGGCAATCCCGACCAGCGCCAGCGCCACCAGCACCCCGACCATTCGCGAAGTCGTCATGCCGAAGCCTGTTTCGTGGAGTCGTCAGCTGACATCGATTCGTTGGAGGGAATACGGATCTTCGTCCCCGGTCTCATCTTGAGCGGATCAATGTCCTTGTTCAGTTGCTTGATTTCGACCCAGCGGTTCTTTGAACCCAGCTCCCGCTGCGCGATTGAGCTGAACGTGTCATTGGGCCGAACTTCGTAAAACCGGTGGCCGGACTTGCTCGAACGCTTCGGCTTGCTCTCCGGCTTGGCGTTCTTGCCGTCGGTCTTGGCACCCTTGTCCGTCTTGGCGTCCTTGGCGTCGTTCTTCGCGTTCGATGCTCCCTGGCCGGCCGGCCGTTCCGCACCAATGCGAATGAACTCCGCCGACCCGTCCAGCGGCAGACTGGGCCGTCCCAGCGGAGTCGCCGCGGTCTCGCTCTTCTTCGGCGCGCTGGCCTCCGGCTTGCCTTCCGGCGCCCGGCGGGCGCCCGCGGTGCCGTTGATCAGCCCCTCCACCTTCTTCAGGTCCACGTCCGACCTGCTGGCGCTGGCCGTCCGCGTCTCGAACATGCTCGGCGGCAGCGGCGGGAGCACGATCGTCTGCCCCTCGCGCAGCGAATCCCGGTTCTTGATCGTCCCCTTGTTGGACTCGACCAGGAAGGTAATCACGTCCGGAGAAGCCTTGCCATACGTCGCCCGGGCGATGTTCACCAGGGCGTCGCCCTTCTTCACCACGTATTCCTTGGCGGGGCCGGCGGCGGCCTGCGCACCACTGTCACGGCTCTCGCCACTGGCGACCGCCGTCGGCGAAGAGGTGGTATCGGGGGCCGGCGACACGCTCGGCGTGATCGACCGCACGCTCTCAACCGCCGGTTCGGGCTTGGGCGGCTCCACCACCGGCGGAACCACGCGGGCATTGATGCTCCCCTCCAGGGTCAGAGCGTCACGCGGCGCGGCCATCGCCATGCCTTCGCTCACGTCGCTCGACGCGTTGCCGGTATCCAGCGGCTCGCTGCTCATTGAGGGCGGCGCGCTCGCGATCATGTCGCTGCTGTCAAAGAACCGCGGCGAAGGCAGGTCGTTGCCCGCATCCGCAGACACGTGCCCCCCGTTGATGGGGTCGACCCACTGCGGTTCGCTGCCGGACGGATCCATGGCCAGCCCCGTCGGCGCGGCCGGGTTGCCGATCGACGTGGTCAGGGACGCTCCCCCCTGTTGATCCGCATCTATGGGGTTGCTCACGATCGGCGGAAGACTCTGCGTGGGAGAAGGACCGGTCCCGTTGTGCGAGAGCAGCACCGCAAAGACGACAATAAAGCCAAGCCCGACCAGCAGTCCGATCTTCGTTTCGCGGGTCATCCGAACCTCCGTGTCCTGCAACCGTCTCTAATCCGTCCGAGCGCAAACCGGTTCGTCGGCCGCGCTGCCCCCGGGCATCGTCAGCCGACGCTCCCATTCCACCTCATCGCAGATATGAACCTCGCCCCCACGCCAACGGGGACGACCTGTTCATGCGCATTGCCAGGATCCCAGTTTACATCGGCAATCCCGGCCAGTCATCCACAGCCCATATGGCCGCATATACCGGCATTCGCAGGCAGACGTCCTGCCGGGTTCAGGCAGGGCCGGCGTCCCGGCCATCACCCGGGCTGACCTTTTCCGCCACCCTCAGCTTCGCGCTGCGGGATCGAGGGTTGCGCTCCACCTCTTCTCGTGAAGCCGTCACGGGCTTCTTCGTGCGTATTTCATACACGCCGGCCTTCTGTCGATCAAGGAAATCCTGCTTCACCACACGATCTTCACCACTGTGGAAACTGATCACCCCGATCCGTCCGCCGACCTTCAGGCGACGGGCCGCAATTTCCAGCAGGGCCCGCAGGTTCTCCAATTCGTGATTGACCGCCATGCGCAGGGCCAGGAATGTTCGGGTGGCCGGATGGATTCGCCCCAAATACGACTGCTCGCGCAGCCCCATCGCCGACAGGATGATCCGCACCAGTTCCCCCGTCCGCTTAATGCGACCCTCCCGGCGAACCTGGCAGATCCGCTTGGCGATCCGCCGGCTGAACCGCTCCTGGCTGTTATTCCAGATCAAATCGGAGAGCTCCGTTTCGCTCAGCGAATTCACCAGGTCCGCGGCCGTTCGTTCCAGCCGGTCGTCGAGCCGCATGTCCAGCGGCCCGTCTTCGGTGAACGTCAGCCCCAGGGACGGATCGAGAAGCTGGTCGGTGCTCACGCCCAGGTCGGCCAGGATGACGTCCACGCCCGGCACCTCAAGAGCGTCCAAAACCGCGTCTAATTCGGCAAAATTGGCCCGATAGATGTCCAAGCGCGGAAATTGCGAAGCGGCCGGCCCCCTTTCTCCCGGCTGCTCCCCCTGCGTGCGGTCCTCCCCTGGAGCGGGTGAGAGGCCGCTGCTCCCCGGTTCCTGGTTCTTGAGCGATGGATCCGGAAGATGCCCCGCCAGGAGGCGGTCACGGGCGCGAGCGATGTTCCGCTCGTCCACATCCATTGCGATTAATCGGCCGGCCGGCCCGATTGCACCCAAGATCATCCTTGAGTGACCGCCATGTCCCAGCGTGGCATCCACCACGACCTCGCCCGGTCGTGGGGCAAGAAGCGATAAGACCGGCCCGCCCAGGACCGGCTCGTGTTCGATGGCGTCCCGATTCACGGCGCACCCCCTGTCTGGCCAATCGGAACTCACTTAAAAAGGGGGCAGAGCCACCACGTCCGTGCTGGGCTCATGCCCATGGCTCTCTGACCGGCCGGGATGCGGCGTCGGAAAGGCCCTCGGCAGCAGTGCTCATGCCGACAAGTCCGCGCCGTATAGATCATTGCGGGGTCAGTCGGCGGCCCGTCCGCGTCGTTGGGTCGCCAACCAACTCGAGCCAGCCTGGCACAGCTCCCAGGCCGTCCCGTCACCGTGCATCCACGGCCATCCTTGCTCTCCGATCAAAAAGCCAGTCTGCCCGGCGACGCATCCGTGCGCCGTACCCAGGCAAACACCCCGGCATCCGTGCCATGCTCGTTAGAGTTCCGTTCGCCCATCCGGCTTGCCACCGCCTCCACTCACTGCGGCACCACCCAGGCGGGCAAACACCCTTGTTTATGGTTGCTGCGGCGTTTCGCCGCCTGCGTCAACTGTTGTGTGAGTCCCTTGCCAGAACCCGTGCCAGAACTTGCCGCGCTCCGTCGCATTCTCTGGCACGATCGCATCCAGCTCCTGGCTGTGACTCTCCCAAAGCACCCTCAGGAAGTTGAGCCCCTCCTCGCGGTTCATGATCAACCACCGATTGAAGTCGGCGGCGAGTACGATCTGCCGCTTGATGCCTGCAAACTCCAGGCTCTGCTGCGGAAGAACCACCCGGCCGCTCTTGTCCACCTCCAGCATCTGCGAGGCGGCCGCGAAGAACAGGCTCCGACTACGCGCCGCTTTGTCTCCCACGGGGATCTGCTGCAGCGCCCGGGCCATGGCCTTGAACTCACTCTCCGGGAGCAACGCGAGCGTTCGCCTGTATTCGCCGGGAACGAGATAGAGCCGTGCGCCTTGACCATCGACACCCAGCGCCGCGCGAATACTTGCCGGGATGCTGATCCGGTTCTTCTCGTCAATCGTGAGCTCATGAAGGCCAATGAACATGTTGTCCATCTGATTCGCGCGCCGAACATCGTCATGGCCCGCCGTCCCACTTTCTACCACGCGGGGGCATTTTCTCCCACGAAGCCCCACCCGTCAAGACCAAAACAGGTCAAACGGAAAAAAAGTTGCTGAGCCGCGCTGCCATGCGCAGCCTCAAAGGATTCTCCTCGCGCGCGCCAACGCCCGATAACTTCCTGCGCATGCGTGACGCTCTGCCGTCAGACACTGCAACATTCGCAGGAGAAAACAATTGTGTTTCGCAGGTCAGCCGCGCGACGCGCACGAGGCGCCTTGTGGATTTGTGGAAAACTTGTGGAGAACTGTTTTCGCAGAGCCGGACGAAAGCGACATTGGACTCTTGCGCACCTCGGATTTCCGTCCATTGCCGCGCAAATTCCGGGCGATCATCCGCCTGTCTCATGGGCCCGAGCGCGAGATTCCTGGACTGGAAACGACGCGGCATGACCGTGCGCGATGGTGTGACCGCTGAGGGCACGATTTATGGGAATGGGTCTTAAGCTGTGCCGGGACGACTCCGATATTGGGCACTGCTCAAGCGCAGTGGCACAGACGGGATGGCAGCGCGCCAAAGAGCGTGTCGCACCATCACGCACAGCCAAATAGGGCAATCCCCTCAACATTGATCAGGTCTGCCGTGCTTTCGGCACTGCAACGCCTTATCATTGCTCAAGAGTCGGCTCGACGAGAATCCGGCCGTCGGTGCTACGTTGCCTGCCTCGGTTCGAAAGGTGCGGTATGAACGAGGAATCTCAGGAATTCGTTGAAAACCTGCGGCAAACCGACCGGTCTGTTCCTCTGCGCGTCACGCTGCTTTACGCCACATTCGCATTCTTGTGGATCACCATCTCCGATCTGCTGGTGGCGCACTGGAGCAGCGGGTTGCAAACGCATGTCGGCATCAATCTGTTCAAGGGGCTGCTTTTCGTCCTTTTGACCAGCATCGCGCTGTACGTCATCGTCCGGCGCTACTGCGCTGCCATCCAGTGCTCGCGAGAAATCCTCCAGGAGCGTGAGCAGACCTACCGCGCCATCTTCGAAACCGCCAACGATGGACTGATCATTTGCTCGCTGGACGGCCGGGTATTCGAGGCCAATCCCGCGTTCTGCCACATGCATGGCTACACCCTCAATGAGCTGTGCGGCATGAACATCGTCGCAATGTTCCACCCCGAACACCGGCACCTCTTCTCCGAGTTGGTCACCCAGGTCGAGCAGACCGGCGAGTACCACAGTCAAACCATGAACCGGCGCAAGGACGGCACCGCCCTGGCTGTCGAACTGCGCTCCAGCCGCCTGGTCTGTTGCGGTCAGCCGTGCATCATCAGCATCGTCCGTGACATCACCGACCGCTTGCGCGCCGAGAACGAACTTCGCGATTCGCATCGCTTCCTGCGCACCGCGCTGGATGCGCTGCTCAGCCACGTGGCCATCCTCGACGAGCAGGGCCGCATTCTGACCGTCAACGCCGCGTGGCAGCGCTTTGCGGCCGAGCACCCCTGCCCGTATCGACCGGTCCAGACCGGCGTCAACTATATCGAGGCCTGCGAAGCCGCCGCCACCCTCGACAATGAGGACGGCCGGATCATCGCCGAGGGTATTCGCGACGTCATCGCCCACCGACGAGACACGTTTGATCACGAGTACTCCTGCGGCGATACGGGCGCCCAACGCTACTTCGTCGTCCGGGTCAGCCGCTTCGACGAGCCCGGTCCGACCCGCGTGGCGATCGCACACGTGGACATCACCGATCGCAAGCGCGCCGAGCAGGCCCTCGCCCGCCAGTCCGAAGAGTTGGTCCGCTCCAATGCCGAACTCGAACGCTTCGCCTACGTCGCCTCCCACGACCTGCAGGAGCCGCTGCGCATGGTTTCCAGTTACACGCAGTTGCTCTCGCGCCGTTACACGGGCAAGCTCGACGCGGATGCCGACGAGTTCATCGCCTACGTCGTGGACGGCTGCGCCCAGATGCAAACCCTGATCAATGATCTGCTCGCCTATTCGCGCGTCGGATCACAGGGCCGCCCCCCGGCCCCCACCGAGGCCCAGGCCAGCCTCCAACGGGCCCTGACCAACCTGCAGGTCGCGATTCAGGAGAGCGGCGCCACCGTTACCAGCGATTCTCTGCCCACCGTGATGGCCGACCAGTTGCAGCTCGTTCAGCTTTTCCAGAACCTGGTGGGCAACGCCATTAAGTTCCGCCGTGAAGAGCCCCCTCGCGTCCACATCTCCGCCCGACCCGAAGGCCAGACCTGGGTCTTCTCCGTGGCCGACAACGGCATCGGCATCGAACCACAATACTTTGACCGCATCTTCGTTATCTTCCAGCGATTGCATTCGAAGTCGCAGTACCCCGGCACGGGCATCGGCCTGGCCATCTGCAAGCGAATCGTCGAACGACACGGCGGGCGCATCTGGGTCGAATCCGAGCCGGACAAAGGTTCCACCTTCTACTTTACCCTTCCGGCCGCTTCCGCTGATGCTTGATTGTTTTTCGGCGGCCGGGCGGCAATCATGCAACAGGAACCTTACCAAAGCCCGGCAGCCTGCTATATTAAGGAATAGCTTGGCCGTCCTTATACCCCGTTGAGGCTGTTGCGATGGATAATGAGCCCATGCGAGTGCTTCTGGTCGAGGATAACCCCGGCGACGTTCGATTGTTGCGCGAAACGCTGAGGGATGCCCGCGGCGGCCAGGTGAGCATCACCCATGTCGTACGACTGGAGGATGCCCTCGCTCAGCTAGCCCAGGGGGGATTTGACGTTGTGCTTCTCGACCTGTCGCTGCCGGATGCCAGCGGCCTGGAGACCGTCTCGCGCACGGTGACGGCCAGTCCCCAGGTGCCCATCGTGGTGCTCACCGGATTGAATGACGAACAGGCCGCGATGCGTGCCCTCCGCCAGGGCGCCCAGGACTACCTCGTCAAGGGCCAGGGCGACGGCGAACTGGTGATGCGGGCCATGCGCTATGCCATCCAACGAAAACAGGCCGAACTCGAGCATCAGCGCCTCGAAGCCCAACTCCAGAGCGCACAGCGTCTCGAGAGCCTCGGCATTCTCGCCGGCGGCATCGCTCACGACTTCAACAACCTGCTGACCATCATCACCTGCAACGCCCAGTTGCTGCACAGTACGGTCCAACTCGACAAGGCTCAGAAAACCGCGCTTCAGGACCTCGAAACCGCCGCCGCTCATGCCACCGAAATGACCCGCTCACTGCTGGCCTTCAGCCGCCCCAGCAAGCCTCAGGCCCGCCCGCTGGACATCAATGTGCTGATCAGCGATTTTCACCGTTTTCTCCGGCGGGTCATGCCGGCCACCATCGAGTTTCTGCTGGAAACCGATCCCCAGCCTTGTGTCATCTCGGTTGATCCCGGACAGATGCAGCAGGTGCTCATTAACCTGTGCGTCAACGCCCGGGATGCCATGCCCGCCGGCGGAACTCTGACCATCCAGACCCGCCACGTCGCGCGTCGTGACCTGCCGTCCCACCTCAAGCCTCGTACCGAGGACGATGAATTTGTGTGCATCCGCGTGATCGATACCGGCACAGGCATGGATGCCGACACCCTGCGCCTTATCTTCGATCCGTTCTTCACCACCAAGCCCAAGGATCGCGGCACCGGCCTGGGCCTGGCCATCGTCTACAAGCTGGTCGAAGTCCACAAAGGTTTGATCGACGTCGCCAGCCAGGTCGGCAAAGGAACCCAGTTCGACATCTACTTCCCCGTCGCCCAGCCACTGCCCGAGCCCCAACCCGACGCCACCGCGGCGCACGGAAAAGAGCACGTGCTTATCCTCGACGACGAAGAGATGATCGCCAGCCTCATGAAAACTCTGCTCGAGAGCCGCGGCTACCAGGTCACCGTCGCCCACCGGCCCGAGAACGCCCTGGAATTCGCCCGGACCACCGGCCAGAACCTCGACCTCGCCATCATCGACTACAACATGCCGACCATGACCGGCGACGTCTGCCTAGCCGAAATCCGCCGGGGACATCCCGACCTGCACGCCATTCTCATCACCGGTGACGCCGCCGCCATCGCCGACAAGGCCGACGCCGTCACCCAGGTGCTTGCCAAGCCGTTCTCGGCGAATACCCTGGCGGTCATGGTCCGTGAAATGCTCGATAAGCGGAAGAAGAGTAGTGAGTAAAAGTACTGAGTGCTGAGTACTGAGTGCTGAGTAAAAGCGCTGAGTACTGAGTGGGACGGCTGGTCTCACTCAGTACTCAGTACTCGTCACTCCGCACTTTCCGCGCTTAGGGCTCGACCAGCCCCTCGCGAATTGCATACCGCGCCAACTCCACGCGATCGTGGATATCCAGCTTGGCCATCAACGATGCCTTCTGCTTGTCAGCGGTCTTGTAGCTGATCCCCAGGATGGCCGCCGCCTCCTTCAGGCTCACGCCTTTGGCCAGCACGCGCAACAACTCACGCTCACGCGGACTGAGCGTCCGCAGCCGGCTTTTCGGCGGATTCTCCAGGCGGATCTCATTCCCCTGCACCACCAGCCGGCTCATGACCTCCGGCGAGAAATGTACCCGCCCCGCCTTCACGTTTCGCACCGCTTCGGCCAGGCCGGCAATCCCTTCGTCCTTCAGCACAAAGCCGTTGACTTTGACATGCAGGGCCTGCTCAAGATGCTCATCGTGCTCGTAGGCCGTACACAGAATGAACTTCGTCTCAGGCGCCCGCGACCGGATGATCTGGATCGCGTCGAAGCAACTCAGCCCCGGCATGTCGATGTCCATCAACACGATGTCCGGCCGGGTCTCCAGCACCTTCGTAATCGCCTCATCCGCGTTGGCCGCCACCCCGACCACACGAAAATCCTTCTCTCGCGACAACATGCCACTGACGCCGTCGCGAACAAGCCCGTGGTCGTCAACGACCAGAAGAGTCGTGGGACGATGAGGATCTGCGGTAAACGGTGGTACTCGGCTCATCGCGGCTCCTTGTTAACTGAATGGTCAGCATAACCAGCCAAAGCAAGCAAGAGCTTCATACCATATGATATGTATGCATAATGCATCTGGCAAAAACTGATTCAATTTTCATTCATATGGAAGGGCAACGGCAGGAAGCTCTGCCTTCAGAGCGGGTTACCGTTAATGATGGCGCGATACAAGGCGAGCCAATGTGGTATCCAGCATGCACTATTTAGCTTCTGCCGCACCCAGCCTTGCGCGGCCCGCCCCATTCTGCGGCTGGAGGGCTCATCAGTAAGGGCCATTTTGAGCCCCCGGGCAATCGCCGCGGGATCTCCCGGCCGGACGAGCCAGCCTGTCTCTCCATGACGGATGAGGTCCCGGCACCCCGGTACATCCGTACAGACCACGGGCACCCCCGCGGCCATCGCTTCCAACACCGCGTTGGGCAAACCTTCCGTACGTGAGCAAAATAGAAACAAGTCCGCCGACCTGAGCAATGAAGGAACGTCTTCCCGCCTGCCCGGCATTAAAACTTGTTCATCCAATCCATGTTCTCGGATGAGTGTTTCTACCGTGCTTCGATAAGGCCCTTCGCCGACCAGCACCAGCTTCACGGCCTGCCCTTTGCACGCCATGCTGAAACCGGCCAGCATCTCCTCGAAGCCCTTCACTGGGTCCAGCCGCCCGGTCCACAGCACCAGGGCCTCTCCCCGGCCAACCCCCAGCTCTTCGCGCACAGCCGGCGCGGCCGTCGCAATCGCGTCCACATCCACCGCCCCCCATTCGCACCTCAGCCGGCTGGCCGGAATATGGGCCCGGCGGTGAAGGTGCTCGACCACCGATGGCGAGTTCCCGATCTCGCACCGGCACAGGCGACAGGTGAGATTGTCCACCACCAGGTGCCAGCGTCGTTCCCGCTCCACAGTCTGGATTTCGCACAGAATCCGCCCGATGGGCACACCGGCCAGGGGCCCCACCACCCGGGCGGCGATATTGGCATGAAACAGCAGGGCATGCAGAATGTCCGGACGGTCCGCCCTCAACAACCGCCACAACCGCCCCAACGCCCGCACGTCCAGCGCCGACCGCGCTCCGCAGGTCTGCACCGGCACCCCGGCTTGCCGGAGCCGTACCCCCACCGGCCCCTCATCGGCCAGCGAGATCACCCGCACCTGCACCTGGTCCCGCGGCAGCCGGGTCGCCAGCCGGTACAAGTGCAGCGGCACCCCGCCCACCTTTAAGTCCGTAATCAAGTAGGTCAGCCGAATCGGCAAGGGCGAATCCAAAACCTGAATGAAAGAACAGAACGGTCCTCAGGCCTCAGCTCGGCCTTCCCACCTCCCCCTCCACAGGTCCTCAATCTACCTTCCGCCAGTCCAAAAGTCGATGCGGGTAGAATGCGGCGCTTGGGGCCAACGGCCGGCACCCCACCTCCGCCGGGCAGCCTTTCCAGGCCTGGATTGTCACTCACTTCACAAGCCCGGATTGCCACTCAGGCGCTCTCCCGCGTGACCACCTCGTACTGTTCACGTTCGCCTTGGCCGCGCAGCGGATAGTCCTTTCGCAACGGCCATGCCGGGAAGCCTTCCCACGTGAGGATCCGCCGAAGGTCCGGGTGGCCCTGGAACCGGATGCCAAACATGTCGTACACCTCGCGTTCCAGCCAGTTGGCCCCCGCCCACACGCCGGTCACGCTCGGCACCTCCGGATCCGGGTCATTCACAAAGCACTTCACCCACAGACGATGCCCGTGCACCAGCGACAACAATGAGTAGATCACGCCGTAGCGATCCTCAGCCCCCGGGAAGTTGAGGTAGTCGATCGCGGTGACGTCCACAAGCTGGTCGAACAGCGCCTCCTCGTTTTCTTTCAGGAACGTCATCACCTCGACAAGTCGCTCCGGCGGCACGCGCACCCACATCTGTTCCGTCGCCGTCCCATCCGGCCGGACCAAAAGCGGCTGAGGCGAAAAGTCTAAATCCGCAAACCGCCCCCGCAACGCATCAATCACCTGTTCAACGCTCATGGAGAGTTCTCAGTTTCGAGTTCCCAGTTCCCAGTTTCCAGTTCTCAGTTCTCACTTTCCCACCTTCTCACCTTCCCACCTTCTCACTTCCCCACCCCCACCGGCTCATCCACCTTCTCCTGCCGTGACGGCACGGTCAGCGTATACGTCGGCTCCACCACCACGCGGAATCCCTTGCCCCGCTCCGTGCTGCTCACGATGCCATCGCGCTCCACGATCCGCTGAATGGCCATCACGCCCTCAATCAGCGTTTCCGGCCGGGGCGGGCATCCCGGCACGTACACATCCACCGGCATGAACTGATCCACCCCCTGCACCACCGCGTAGGTGTCGAACACCCCGCCGGTGCTCGCGCAGGCCCCCATGCTGATCACCCACTTCGGCTCGGTCATCTGCTTGTAGATCCGCTGGAGCACCGGCATCATCTTGATCCCCACCCGGCCGGCCACAATCAGCAAATCCGCCTGCCGCGGGCTGAAGCGCATCGCCTCCGCCCCGAAACGGGCAATGTCATACCGGCTGGCCCCCACGGCCATCACCTCGATCCCGCAGCACGCCGTCGCGAACGGCAACGGCCACAAGGAGTACTTCCGGCACCAGTTCACCCCGTACTTGCGGAAGAAGTTCACCAGCGTATCCAGCCGCGTGGTAACGAAATCATCCTTGCTCATCGTGTGCGGAGCATACGTGTATTTCTCATTCGCCATCATATTGCCCTAATACGGATTTCAAATGAATCTCGTGCACTGGATGCCCCACCTCTTCAGAGGTGGGGGCGCGAAGATCCAAGCGATCAACAGCGTAGCGACCAACAGTCAAGCAGGAACCTGTCCAAGGCCGCAACGAAAACCGTATCACGCAGCACTCATGCCTCAACCCCCATCGTCAGCACTGCCTCAGTTCCACCGAAACACGCCCTTCTTCCACGCATACACGTACCCCACCAGCAGAATGGCCAGGAACACGGCCATCTCCACCAGGAGGAACGTCTTGTCAAACCCGCCCGGCAGCGCCTGGCCCGTGACCGACGTATGGTGGAACAGCGGCGCCCACGGCCACATGAACACCACTTCCACGTCGAACAGCAGGAACAGCATGGCCACGATGTAGAACTGCACCTTGAACCGTCGCCGTGCGTCCCCCACCGGCGGCATGCCCGCCTCGTACGTGTCGTCCTTCACCCGCCCGTGCCGCTTGGGCCCCAGCACATGCGTCAGGATCAGGATTCCCGCCACCAGGGCCATGACCAGCAGAATCAAGACCAGAATGGGAGCATACGACCGGGGAGCCAGTGAAACGGCCTGTGCCAGAACCACTTCCTGCATCGCGTCATTCCCTTCGCCCCGGATCCTGCTTCCATCACCGGCCCCGAGGCCCGATTTTAATGCGTCACGTCAGCCCGATTCGAAAGGAGTGTAAGTCCCGCCCCCCATAACATCAAGAAATCTTTCACGAACCCCCAACTCTCTGGGCGGCGCCGATGCCTCGCCGATTCGAGCAAAATCCCGTTCGCCTTCCACTCTGTAAAAACAAGACTTGCTTGACACCATCCAAGCCGGGAGTTAGGCTTACTCGAAATATTAAACATTCACACTCGGAGAACTCCAATGAGAGACTTGCTGCTACTGATCGGCGGGTTGGCGCTTTTGACGTGGATCGCGATGAACTCTGCCCCGCCCCAGACGCAGCCTGCGGCCGAAACGCGCCCATCCGTCCCGGCCAGCGCCCCCGCCTCTCAGCCGGGCACCACACTTTATAGGGACTCGGGCAAGGCCTTCAATGCCTATCTGCCGCCAGGTTGGCGGGTGGAACGCGAGGAACCCGAGACGGAGATGGAGAAATCCGCTTACGACTCGGTCACCAGGTTCCAAACCCCTGTCAAGGGTGGGGCCAACGTGCAGATCATGACCGCTGCCAACATGCCCATGGAGATCCCTGATGACATCGTGCCCGATCTGGCCTCCACCTTGATTGACGGGTGGGCAAAGAACCTGCGCAGACAGGTGCCGAAAGCCCAGATTGGTAAGCTGAAGAAAGTGAAATTCCGGGGCCGCACGGCGGTGCGATGCGATTACAGTTTTGTCGTAGAGGAGAACAATGAAGCCTACAAAGGCTACTTTCTGTTCTTTTGCGGCAAACACGCCACCTACCTGACGTCCGTGCTCGCGCCCACAAAGCACCAGGAAGACTTCGCCAAGGCAGAAGCCATCCTGAATACGCTGGTTCTGGAGCCCAAAGAGGAATAGTGCCTGACAGAACCAGGTGTGGCACCGGCATCTCGGCGGTGCGAGGGAGAACGTTCCATCCGACCAAAGGGGTCTGCAAATGACAGGTACAGCTGAAAGCCACACGATTGTCCAACAACCCAGTTCGCCGTCGCCCCAGCAGCATGCCGGCTATGCGGCCTTCATTAGCTATCGCCACACACCCGAGGACCGCCGGATCGCCGAACGGCTCGCCCGCACACTGGAGGCCTATCGCACGCCAAGGGCACTGGTCCGCGCCGGCAAACCCCGCCGAATCGGACGCATTTTCCGCGACAATGACGAACTTGCCGCCGGCGGCGATTTAAACCAGGAGCTCGTCGATGCCCTGAGCCACTCTGACTACCTCATCGTGATCTGCTCGCCGCAAACGCGTGAATCGTCCTGGGTAATGCGTGAAATCGACTGCTTCGCCCAGGCGAAGGGCACCGACCGCATTCTCCCCGTGCTGGTCAGTGGCGATCCGGATCGCTCATTTCCATCCAACCTCAACCGGCAGGATGGGCACGAACCCATCGCCGCGGATCTGCGCGGCGAGTCACCTCGCGAGGTTTCTCGCCGGTTCCGCACCGAAAAGCTTCGTTTGCTCGCCCGGCTACTCGGATGCCGCTACGACGAGCTCCGCCAACGCGAGCACGAGCGCCGCATCCGCCGCCTGGCTTGGACGGTTGCCGGCCTGGCCGTGCTGGCCGCGGTCCTGGTGGCGATGGGCGTCGCGCTTTACATCCAGATGGGAAAGGCCCAGCGCAACTACGCGTTGGCAGCAAGCGCCGTGCAGACCGCACTTCACGCGGCTAATCGTCCCCAAGGGGACGTCTTCGGACGACATTTCGACCTCGAACGGATGCGCTCCACGCTTGAGACCTTGCGTCGCGAGAATCCCGGCGATGCGGATGCTACCGAGAACCTCCAACTGGTCCATGCCGCGCTGGCTGCCATTCACCAGGAGTTGGGCAAGCCGGACGCCCGGGACAAGGCCATCGAGACCATGCTGGCTCTGAAGGCGCAGCAAGCACTCGAACGGCTCCAGCCCTGGACAGAGAGCTTGGACAAACCCAAGCCATCCAGCGACCAAGTCCAATTCGACTGGAAAGAGGATCCGCAGCAGGGGACGTTTCGAATCTTACTGGAGAATTCCAGGGCTATCCCGGGGACGCCCTACCGCTTGAGCATGGCCGACGATTATGTAGTCTATGCATCCAAGTACCTGCCGCTGCTCGACCACGGCCAGGCCGAGGAGCGCGAGGAAATCCTGCGGGTCGTGCGCGAGGCACTTCAGAACTACGACGAAGCCGCAAAGACAAGTGAGCCAACCAGCGTGCATCAGACGCTTATCAAGCTGCTCAAAGGAGTGGATCGCCAGCTCAGCGCGGCCGACAACGATCACGGAGAAAGGCCATGAATCTCGGGAAGGCGTTCGAAATCCCTGTCAACGCCAAGCTGCCCCTCTTTCCAGATGCGGAGTTGCCCGCCCTCTTTCGCGCCGCTGATCGAACTTCGATGGAAGCTCAGAGAATCTACGTTCGGCTGGCGTTTCTGAATTTCGCCCTGATGGTGCTCGTGGCCGCGATTGGCCTGCTGGGGACTTGGCACAAGGCCCACCAGCCCCAGTGGTTGCCAGCCCGCCCGGAAACCGTCCGAGAAATCATCGCCATCACCAGTGCGGGCGTGTTCCTCGCGGGGATCGTACTGACTCTTCTCCTGCGGGTGCTGCATTACGCCCGAGTCTGGTATGACGGGCGAGCCTTGGCCGAATCCATCAAAACCCTGGCTTGGCGGTACATGGCCGGGGCCGAGCCCTTCGGAAAGGACTTGACCGACACTCAGGCCGACGAGAATTTTCTGAACCATCTCGCTCAACTTCGTCGGCGACACGAAAACCTCGCCCGCTACATGGAGATGACTGCCGATCTGGGACCACAGATCACTCCCCGCATGCGCGAGGTCCGAGCAAAGGATACGAACTCCCGACTCGAGTTTTACATCACCCACCGCCTCAACGATCAACGGCTCTGGTATGCCCGTAAAGCATCCGGCAGCCGGGCGGCCGCGCGACGATGGATCGGGCTCATTGTGGTATCCCAAACAGCCGGCGCCCTGTCGGCCCTGGCTCGGGCCGTGGTCACCGATTTGCCGTATGAGTTCAGTGGTCTTTTCGCCTCGCTGGCTGCCGCATTCCTCGGATGGTTGCAGCTCCGCCGGCACCAGGAGCTCTCGCAGGCCTACAACCTGGCCACTCTCGATTTGAACGAGGTAGCCGAGCATGCAACCCGCATTAAAGGCGAAAAAGAGCTGGGCGACTATGTCAACGATGCCGAGAACGCGATGTCCCGCGAACACATCGCCTGGCTGGCTCGCCAGCGAAACCAGTGGCGTCTGCCGCAGAGCCAGCCAACCGAACGAGTCGTCCTGCCGGTTCAGGTATGATCCCGCAATCCACCATTCCTGCACTGGCAAGCAGGCAAGTAAAGTCTATTGCTGGGGCGATGCCCCCCTGAACTCTTTCCCTCTGTGCTCTCTGTGCCCTCTGTAGCCTCAAGATCCTCCTCTGTAGCCTCAGCCGCCAAACGCCCAGTGCCAGCCGGAAATCGATTTCACGAATTTCACAATGAACCTGATCCGAATTAAAAGACTATAGAACAAAGGCTTACATGTTTCTGAGCCTTTTCTCGTCCGCAACTGTTCAGATTGAACCAGGCTCCAGTGCGGTCGATAATAATGACATTACGGGGAATCGAACCTGTCAGGGGCTCACTGACCTGCCTTTCGCCTGAAGGTGGCACCTTATGTGCGGAATTGTCGGTTACATTGGACATAAATGCGCTCGTCCGATCCTGATTGAGGGCCTTAAACGCCTCGAGTACCGCGGCTATGACTCTGCCGGCCTGGCCGTGCTCAACGACGGACAGGTGGCCGTCAGCCGGGCGGTCGGCCGAATCGCGAATCTCGAAGCACGGCTCAACGGCGACGGCGCCAACGCCACCATCGGTATCGCCCACACCCGCTGGGCGACCCACGGCGGGCCCAGTGAACGCAACGCCCATCCCCACATCGCCCAGAATGGCCGGATCGCCCTCGTCCACAACGGCATCATCGAGAATTATCGGACGCTCCGAACCTTCCTCGAGGGCATGAAAGTCTGCTGCCAGAGCGAAACCGACACCGAGGTTCTCGTTCAACTCATTGGCCACTTCTACAAGGGCAACATCGAACAAGCCGTGCGCGACGCCCTCCACGAGGTCCAGGGCACCTACGGCATTGCCGTCCTCTGCGCCGACGAACCTGACCGCATTGTGGTCGCCCGCAAGGGCAGCCCGCTGATCGTCGGCATCGTCGGCCCCGGCGAGTACATCGTGGCCTCCGACGCCGCCGCCATCGTCCAGCACACCGCCCAGGTGGTCTATCTCGCCGACGGCGAAATGGCCACCATCGCCCGTGACGGCTTCCGCACCACCACTCTCGAGAACGTCCCCGTCACCAAGGAAGTGCAGGCGGTCGAATTCTCCCTCGATCAGATCGAGTTGGGCGGCTATGAGCACTTCATGCTCAAGGAGATCTTCGAGCAGGGCCAGTCCCTGTCCATGACCCTCCGCGGCCGGCTCAACACCCGCGAAGGCGTCATTCACCTGGGCGGCCTGGCCAACCACACCCGCGACATCGCCCGCGCCCGCCGGCTGATCTTCACCGCCCAGGGCACCGCCTGGCACGCCGGCCTGGTCGGCGAGTACCTGTTCGAGGATATCGCCAAGATCCCCGCCGAGACCGAGTACGCCAGCGAGTTCCGCTACCGCAACCCGCTCATCGAGCCCGGCACGGTGGTCATCGCCATCAGTCAGTCCGGCGAAACCGCCGACACGCTCGCCGCCCTGCGTGAGGCCAAGGAAAAAGGCGCCCTGGCCCTGGGCGTCATCAACGCGGTGGGCAGCACCATCGCCCGTGAGTCCGACGCCGGCGTGTACCTGCATTGCGGACCGGAGATCGGCGTGGCCAGCACCAAGGCCTTCACCTCCCAGGTGGCCGTCCTGGCCATGATGGCCATTCAGCTTGGCCGGCGACGTTTCCTGTCCCAGCCGGAGGCAAAGAACCTGATTGACGCCCTGGCCCGCATCCCCGGCCAGGTCTCCGCGGTCCTGGAGCAGTCCGAGGCCATCCGCAAGGCCGTCGAAAAGTACATCCACCGCGAAAACTGGCTCTTCCTGGGCCGCGGCTACAACTACCCCATTGCCCTGGAAGGCGCCCTTAAGCTTAAGGAAATCAGCTACATCCACGCCGAGGGCATGCCCGCCGCGGAAATGAAGCACGGCCCCATCGCCCTGATCAACGAGGGCATGCCCGTGGTCTTTATCGCCACCCGCTGCAGCCAGTACGAGAAGGTGCTCAGCAACATCGAAGAGGTCCGCAGCCGCGGCGGCCGGATCATCGCCGTGGCCACCGAGGGCGACGAACACATCCGCGAGATGGCCCAGCACGTCTTCTACGTCCCCGACGTCCCCGAGCCCCTGCAACCGCTGTTGACTGTGATCCCCCTCCAGTTGCTGGCTTACCACGCCGCGGTCCTGCGCAACTGCAACGTGGACAAACCCCGCAACCTCGCCAAGAGCGTGACGGTGGAATAGGGGTTGCTTGGCAAGGCTTAATGTCTGATGACTAATGTCTAATGACTAACCACCGGGCCCGTCATCAGGCATTGGGCATTTCGTCATTCTTTAGACATTGGTCATTAGACATTGGACATTCCGACCCGGCGGCCCCACTTTCGCTTCAGTCCCGCGCCCCTCCCGGCCGATGGCAACAGGTGTGCGCGCAGTGTGTGCCGCCAGACAGCCCGGAGCTACCCCATGATCCTCATCGACGATCAGCCCTATGGACAGTCCTGCCCGTCCGACAAGACGGTTCGCGAGCTGGCCCGGGAGACCTGCGCGGCCACCAGCGACCAGGCCCGGCGGATGGTGGTGGCCATCTACTGCAATGGGAAGGCGGTCACCGACGACGAGCTGAACGCGGTCCTGGACGCCCCCGCCGGCAGCTTCGAGCAGTTGGAGCTTCAAACTCAGCCGGTGGCCGGTCTGGTACGCACTACCCTGGAGCAGGCCATCGCCCTGGTGGACAGCGCCGCCCCCATTCGCGCTGCCGCTGCCGACCTGCTCGACGGCGGTGATTACGTGGCTGCCATGGGGCAGTTCCAGAAGCTGCTGGAAATCTGGCGGCAGCTCCAACAGTCGCTCGTCTTCTGCAGCCAAGCCCTGGAAATCAATCTCGACACCCTGACCCTCGATGGTTGCCGTTTCACCGATCTGGCCAACCTCACGAAAGCCAACCTGGCCGACCTGCGCGAGGCCATCCGCAACCAGGACCCCGTCCTCATCGGCGACCTGCTCCGATATGACCTCGAAGAGGTATTCGCCAAGTGGGGCTCATTTCTAGCAAGCATGAAGTCCTCCCACCAAGCCTGACGTCGTTTCCCGCCACACATTCATGAACGCAATCGTCAGCACAGGGAGGGCATTGGGCGTTACCTGCAGTGCCAGGTCCATAAACGGGCCGTTCGTGTACATGCCTGGTGGACCCGCGAGCACCACCGCATCGATGACACCACCTCCGAGATATCAGCCACAGAGCAGTGAAAAGAATGAGTATTGGTCCGCCTCTGAGGGTGGGTAAAGCGCAGTCGCCCCCCTGCCGTCTGAGGCTGAAAAGGTCTCATGGATAGCTGACGTGGGTATCCGAAGTTGCCCACACGCTAATCAACGCAGCTTTCAGATCGCCTTTAGACGTGCAGTGCATACATACAAGCAGGGCTGGTCCGAGCGACCAGCCCTGCTTTGTGATAGAGCTATCGAGCGTCTCAACTACGGCACTTAGCCTAGACTCAAGAGCTTCTGAAGAGTCTGGCTCCAGCAAAATCACCCATGGTCACGGGCACGCCGGCGACGGCAGCGGAGACGACTTGGACTTCACAATGACACTGTCGGCAGAGTTGCACCTGCGATCAAGATTGAGATCCAGGTGAGCCTTCGCCTCGGTGACGGG
>Ga0208564_1000133_pt1 | contig 70660 bp, 60 predicted proteins | sample AD_UKC073_MetaG_FD_184439 | JGI IMG/M metagenome (GOLD analysis project Ga0208564, IMG submission 184439) | Active sludge microbial communities of municipal wastewater-treating anaerobic digesters from USA - AD_UKC073_MetaG (SPAdes) (version 2) | ecosystem: Engineered > Bioreactor > Anaerobic >... | reverse complement strand
GCCGAAGCCGAAAGTCAGCCCACCCACGATGTGCGACAGCCAGATCAGCTTGGGCGCCACGTAGAACGATTTGCTCATGTCCACCATGCCTGACCACTTCAGCCAGGCGACACCGATGATGGCCACACCCACCGAGGCCAGCGCCATGCGCGCGCGCGTCCAGTCGCCGAAATTGGTGACGTCGGAAATCGCGCCCATCGTGCAGTAGTTGCTGCGCTGGGCCACGGCGCCGAACACGACGGAGAGCAGAAAGGCCCAGAGGGCGGCGCTGTGCTGGATGGAGACGAGATCGGTGGCAGACATGGCAGGCAGGCTCGCGGGGCGCAGAAAGCAGGGTCGGACGACATTATCGGCGGACTGCAGTTGCCTGCGAAAGTGAACGTCTGCCGGAATCGCACTCTGCAGTGCCCAATACGGCAGCAGAAGCAGAACATCTTTTTGCTGAAACCCCTATCCAAACAGGGCTAGACACCGCAAAACACTGTTTATCGACTATCAGCCAAAAATACATATCAGCCCTTTTGTAACAGGGCTTTGAGCAAAAAGCTGATGTATTGCGACGGGTAGAAAACACATCGAACTACCCGGCCACGCGCCGCGTAGCATCCGGGCTTCGCACCGCACTCGATGCAATGTCAATGCCCGGCAAACGCCACTATGCGCTGATCGCTGTCGCTCTCTTCGCGATCGAGGTTGCCATCGCGTTGCGCTGGATCGGCGGCGAATTTATTCGCGGCAGTGTTGGCGACGTGCTGGCGGTGATGTTTGTCTACGCCGTGCTGCGGGCGATCACGCCTTGGTCCATGCCCAAGACTGCGCTGTTGGCGGTGGCAATCGGTTTCGCCGTCGAGGCGGCGCAGTACGTGCATCTCGCCGAGCGCCTGGGCTTCGCCAAAGGCAGCGTGATGTACGTGCTGCTGGGCAACACCTTCAGTGTGATGGATCTGCTGATGTACACCGTCGGTGGTGTACTGGCATGGGCGCTTGATCGCCGTTTCGGATGACGCTCAGGGCAGCAGATTCGCGAGGTATTGCTGAATGGCTGTCGACGTAGTGCGGGTGGCACCTGCGCCAACTGCGGCGCCGCTGATCAGCGCTGCGCCCCGCAGTCCGAGCAGGTAGCGTACTACGAGCAGACCGTCGGTGGTCGCGCCATAACTGCCGTTGCCGTCAATGTCGAGGCCCTGGCCAAGTGCCGTGACCACATTGAACAGGTTGGTGAAGGTTCCGATCGAGACGTTGCCAGTGTTGCCCGACAGAGTCATGATCTGGCCCACCTGCAACGTCGCTGGCTGACTGCCGGGGATCACGCAGCTGTCCTGAGTGCTGCCGCTGAGTGTGATCGCCGCGCAGCTCGGTGCGCCGGGGACGATGAATTGCACGGTACCGGAGCCGTTGCCGACGTGGCTCTGCGTTGCAAGATTGACAACGAAAGGCGAGCCAAACACGACCCCGGCGGCGCCCATCGGCTCGATGGTGACGTTGTAGGTAAATGTGATGCTGGAAAAGTTTCCGGCGTTGGCGGAAAAAACGACACCCGGCGTCGGTCCGCCCGACGCCTTGCTGAGCGTCAGCAGGCCAGTGTTGCCGCCGCCAGTTGCGACGTCAATGGCGATGTCTCCCGCCTGATAGGTCGCGCCGCCACCGGTGCCACTGGCGCTGACCACGCTGAAGCTGCTGAAGGTGTACTTCACGACATTGGCGATGGTGACGCTGCATGAGGTGGGTGCTGCGAAGGTGCCGCACGACACGGCACTGGCCGGCAAGGCGGTAGCGCTGGCGAGAAAAAAGGCAACGGCCAGACGAATGCTGCTCGGGTTCATAAGGGCCCCCAGTTTGACAATAGAGCGTACGTTGTGACGACCAGCGCCGGACACGCAACGGTATGCCGCACGTGACAGAAGGTAAATACGGAAAATGCCGTATCTTCATGCCAGCCATGCCAATCGCATAGCAGTGCGCCCTCTTGCGGCTAAACTCCAAGACCCGCCTGGCATAGAGCAAACCACGACCTCTACCCGTGTCTTCCGACGCCAACCCACACGCGCTTGCCCCCGGCACCCGCATCCTTGACTACACGATCGGATCGGTGATCGGCACCGGCGGGTTTTCGATCGTCTACAAGGCGATGGACGAAGCGCTCGGCCGCACGGTGGCGATCAAGGAATATTTCCCCGCCGCCTTCGCGCAGCGCGGGCGCGACGGCACCGTGCAGCCGGTGTCGCGCGAGAAGGACACCTTCAGCACCGGCATCGTCAGCTTCACCAACGAGGGCAAACTGCTGGCGCAGTTCGATCACCCGGCGCTGGTGCGCGTCTATCGCTGCTGGGAGGAGCGTGGCACGGCCTATCTGGCCATGCGCCTGTACGACGGGCTGACGCTCAAGGACGCGGTAAGGAGCGGCGCTTGGCAGCTTGACGAAGCAGCGATGCAGGCGCTGCTGGTGCCGCTGTGCGAAACGCTGGACCTGCTGCACGCAGCGCACTGTTATCACCGTGACGTGGCGCCGGACAATATCCTGCTCAGCGATGGTCAGGCGCCGGTATTGCTCGATTTCGGCGCGGCGCGCAAGGCGATTGAGGGCACCCAGGTGTTCACCGCGATCCTGAAGCCGGGCTATGCGCCGATCGAGCAATACGGCGACGGCGACCTCAAGCAGGGCCCGTGGACCGACATCTATGCGCTGGCCGGTGTCATGCACTATGCCCTGTGCGGCGAACCGCCACCGACGGCCATCAGCCGCATCCTGAAGGACTCGATGCCGCGTCCGCGCGAGCGCTTCTACGGGCGGCTGCCCGAGCGCTGGCTGGATGCGATGGAGGCAGCGCTGGCGGTGAAGCCGGAGAACCGTCCGCAGAGCATCGCCGAGTTTGTCGAGCTGTTCGGCTGGAACGAGGCGGCCGCGCCATTGCCGCTGGATGCGCCGGCGCCGGTGACGGCGGCACCGCTGCCACCCACGCCGCCGGCAACCGCGCCATCGCTCGCCACCGATTTTGTAAGGATGCCGCCGCCGACACTGCCGCGGTCGCCGGACAACGTTGCGCCCGAAGCGGCTGCGCTGTCCGTTGCCCAGATGCAATTGATGCGCGAGATGGCCGCTGCCGAGGCCATCGACGATGACCGCACCGTGGTCATGCCGCGCCGCCCGACCACCGCCAGTGGAGCGCCGCCGTCACCGACGCCGGCCTATGAGCCTGCGGGGTCCGGCGGCAGACGTGGTGTGTGGCTGACGATTGCTGCGGTATCAATCGCCCTGATCGCGGGCGCCGCGTGGAAGATGACGCGGCCGGCGGTCGCGGTGCCGCCCGTCATTGCGCCTATCGCAGTCCCGGCCGATGACGCGTCGGCCAGCACGAAAACGTCTTTACCAACAACACCGCCGATTGCCCCGGTCAGCGAACCGAAGCCGGAAGCGAAGGACGAAACGAAGACCGAAACCAGAGCCGAGCCAGTGGTAACGCCGCCGGTATCCAGACCGACGACCGAGCCGCCGCCAGCGAAAGCTGCCGACAAGGCGGGTGACAAGGCGGCAGACCTGGCGAAAACGACAGCCGCGCGACCCGATGGCAAAACCACCGACCTGCGGACTGACAGCAGCAAGGACCCGGCGTTTGACCCCCGAAAGGACAGCCGGAACCCGCGCACCCGGCGCCCGACTGAAACCACAGAGGACGACGAGTTCGCCTCCGACCGCGCGGTCATGCGCCGCCCGGTGCGATGCAGCACCCTGCTGGAGACCTTCCAGTTGGGCAACCCGCTGAGCGAGGACGAACAACGCTTTTTGAAGGAGAACTGTCGATGACGAAGTACAAACTGCCTTCACAACAAGGCGCGGCCACGGCTATTGGGCCGACTGCGTCTGCCCTGCCGCTGGCGCTGCTGGCGTCTGCCCTGCTCGCCCTGTCCGGCTGCGCCAGCACGCCGCCGCCAACGGTTGACCATGCACCGCCGCCGGTCGCCGTCGTGCCACCACCGCCGGCACCGGCGCCCGCACCAGCGCCCGTGGCGCCGCCTGCGCCGCCCACTCCGGTTGCGTTCGAGACGGCCATCGTCAACGCGGCGACGACGCTGTTCAAGAACGCCAGCGCCAACGTCGCCGGACCGCGCGTGGTGGTGATTGACCCGCTGGTGGATGCCGTCAGCGGCCAGCAGAATGTCGCCAGCCGTCACATTGAAAAGCGGCTGCGCGAGATCGTGCGCGAGCAGTTCCCGGCGTTCGAGGTGCGCGACTTCTCGTCAGCCAACGTGGCCAAAGACCCGATCGTGCTGGTCGGTACCTTCACCGGCATCCAGCTCGACAACACCACCGTGGGGGTGCCGCAGGCCTATCGCATCTGCTTCGCGCTGGCCGATCTGGCCGCCGACAAGATCGTCGCCAAGAGCGTCGCCCGGGCGATCCCGGAAGGCATCAACACGACGCCAACACCCTACTTTGCCGACACCCCGGTGTGGGTGAAGGACGCGGCGGTCGATGCCTACATCAAGACCTGCCAGGGCACCAAGCTCGGCGACCCGATTGATCCTGTTTATCGCGAGCGTATCGACGCTGCCACACTGGTGTCGGACGCGATCCTCGCCTACGAAAAGCGCGATTTCCGCCGCGCGCTGGATCTCTATGGCCGCGCCGTGCGTTCTGCCGCCGGCGATCAGCTCCGCGTGCACAGCGGCCTCTATCTCGCCAACTGGAAGCTCGGCAAGCGGGCGGATGCCGAGAAAGCGTTCGGCCATATCGTCGACAACGGCATCGCAAACAACAAGCTCGCGGTCAAGCTGCTGTTCCAGCCCGGCAAGACGGATTTCTGGGCCGACAAGCAGGTGAGCGGGCCGTATCCGATCTGGCTGCGACAGATCGCCAGCAAGCTGGCCAAGACCGACCGCTGTCTCAATGTCATTGGCCACACCAGCCGTTCGGGGCCGGAGCCGGTAAACGAGCGTCTCAGTCTGGCGCGGGCGCAGAACATCAAATGGCGGCTGGAATCGGTGACGCCAAATCTGGTTTCCCGGGTCAAGGCCACCGGCATGGGCTTCCGCGAAAACGTGGTTGGCACCGGCAGCGACGACCTCAGCGATCTGCAGGACCGGCGCGTGGAGTTCAAGATCGGCGCGTGCGGCGCGTAGCGGCGCCTGCGTCTCGTTCGGGATCAATGGCTTTTCGCTGAAAAGCCCATTTAGTCTGGGCCGGAGGCGTAAAAGCGCCTCATGTCGACTTACGCGCGTTTACTGCATTGAGCCCAATTCAAATGCGGTTCTTGGTAAAAAGTCGTTAACGGTCCAGCGCGCCGTGACCGCCATCAGGCGATGCGCTTGGCGTCGGACATCGATATCAGCAGTCGGCTGATCGGCTTCGGCAGTGCCGCCCCGCTCGCTTCTGCCAACGCCAGCCAAACTGTTCCCGAGTCCCGTGCGACCGGCGCGCGGCCTGCAACTGCGACCTCGGTGATCACCAGCGTCAAGCGGAAGTGGGTGAAGGTGTGCACGATGTCCGGCAGTTGCCGGGTATCGCCGATGCGGTTGACGCCAAAGCGTTCGCGCAACAAAGCCGGCAGCGCGCTTTCATCATCGCCGATCTCCGGCAGGCACCAGAGCCCGCCCCAGATGCCCGGTGCCGGGCGTTTGACCAGCAACACATCGTCACTGTGACGAAGCAGCAGGTAGCGCTGCCGCCGTTCCGGCAACGCTTTCGCCGGGCGCGCGGTCGGCAACTCGGCCGTGCGTCCCTGCTCGCGTGCGACGCAGTCCGCAGCTACCGGGCAGCTACCGCAGCGCGGATCACCGCGCGTGCAGACGGTGGCGCCAAGGTCCATCAGCCCCTGCGCGTAGGCGACGATGTCGGCCGACTGCGCTGGCAGCCGCTCACTGGCGATCTGCCAGAGCTTCTTTTCGACCGTTGAAGCGCCGGGGAAGCCATCCACCGCCGCATGCCGGGCAAGAACGCGTTTGACGTTGCCGTCGAGGATTGGCGCGACTACATCGTAAGCAAAGGCCGCGATGGCTGCGGCGGTACTGCGGCCGACACCCGGCAGCGCGGCGAGCGCGTCAACGTCGGCCGGGAAGCGCCCGCCGTGCTGCGTCACTACCTGTTGCGCAGCACGATGCAGGTTGCGGGCGCGGCTGTAGTAGCCGAGCCCTGCCCACAGTGCGAGTACGTCGTCTTCGCTTGCAGCAGCCAGCGACAACACGTCGGGGAAACGTTGAAGAAAGCGCTCGTAGTACGGCAGCACCGTCGTCACCTGCGTCTGCTGCAGCATGATCTCGGACAGCCAGATGCGATAGGCGTCGCGGGTGTTCTGCCACGGCAGGTCGTGGCGACCGTGCGTGCGTTGCCAGGCGACGATGCGGGCGGCGAAGCTGTTGGCCCGCTGGCCGCTCGTCATGGCCGATTGATCACGACGCGCGACGTCGGAGTGCCGTCACTCAGCGCATGCCCAGCCGTTGCCGTGCCTTGGTGGCCGCTTCCGACGACGGGTATTTGCTGATTACCTCTTGCAGGCTGGCGCGGGCGGCTTGCAGCTCGCCGAGGTCGGACTGCGCGGTGGCGATGTTGAGCAGCGCGTCAGACGCCTTGGCGCTGTCCGGGTGCTGGGAGAGCAACTGGCGTTGCGCCGCGATGGCGCCGCGATAGTCACGGGTGGCGTAGAGCGAATTGCCGATCCAGTATTGCGCCGATGGCACCAGCGTGCTGCGCGGGAAGTTGCGGATGAAGGCCTGGAACGTCGCGATCGCCTCGCCAAAGCGGCCAGCGCGGAACTGCTCAAGGCCGAGGTCATAGGCACGCTGTTCGGCCACCGGGTCTGTCGGCGGTTGCACCGGCGCCGGCGGAACGCTGCGCGAGGGATCGCTGCTGGCTGCGGTGGCGGGCGCGCTGCTGGCACCCGTCGGCGGCGCGACGGGCGGCGGGCTGCCGCCTGGGCCAACCGTTGCCGGTGGCATCGCGGCGGGCGCGGGCGCCGCTGTTTGCGCAGCGGCGAGCTGCGTTTCCACTTTGCGCAAGCGACCATCGAGATCGACGTAGAGATCGCGTTGCCGCTTCTGCGTGTTCTCCATCTCGTTTTGCAGCAGCTCAATCTGGCCGCGCAGACGGGCGAATTCCGCCTTCAGCGTTTCTACCTGATTGAACAGATCAATGATGCTGCGGTTGCGAGCCTGCGCCTCCAGCTCGGCCACGCGCTGATCCAGCGTGCGCTGTGTCTCGGCGATCTGATTGCGCAGTTGCAGGATCTGCTTGCGCGCTTCCTCGTCATCGAACAACCCGGCTTGGGCACTGGCCGCGAGAGTCAGGGCCAGCGCGGCTACAGGGCCGGACAGCAGCTTTTTGGTGAACAACGGCGCGGGCGGAGTACGCAGCAAGGGCATCGGCTATTCCCCGGCGTAACGCAGGTCGCAGCGGCGGTTCTCGGACCACGCCGCTTCGCTGGAAGCCGGGTTACGCGGCTTCTCCTCGCCGAAGCTCACCGTCTCGATCTGCGCCTCATTGACGCCGAGCAGCGTCAGCACGCGCTTGACGCTCTCCGAGCGCTTCTGGCCGAGCGCGAGGTTGTATTCACGGCTGCCGCGCTCGTCGGTGTTGCCTTCGACGGTCACGCGCGCGTTGCGGTTGCTCTTGAGATAAGCGGCGTGGGCCTCCAGCAGCGGTTTGTACTCGTCCTTCACCACAAAGCTGTCGTAGTCGTAGAAGATTTCGCGGCGTGACAACGGGCTGCGCGGGTCTTTCAGCGGGTTGCCGCTCATGTTGTTGCCCTGCAGGTTGCTGCCGCTGGCCCCACTCTGGTTACCCATGCCGCTGGTGGACGTACCGCTTGACCCAGACGTGGCGCCCGTTGCAGCTGTCGCATTGCGGTCTTCCACCGGCGTTGCCTGCTCCGGCGTTGATGAGCACGCGGCCAGCATGCTGGCGGTGGCGATTGCGAGAACCAGTTTCCAGAGTTGTTTCATTGCCATCCCTTTCATTGTTTGCTGGCCGTTTCGCGATCAGTCAGCATGGCGAGGTAATTCGTGGTGAACCGAACTGCTTGCTGCGGAAAATTGTTGTGCGGGCCTGCCATCATCGTGGCAGCGGCCCCCAGGCCGGCTCGCGCACATCGGCGTTGCTCGCGCCCAGACGCTGCTTGACGCGACCGTCGGCCGACACCGTGGCCAGCACACCCCTGCCGTTATACACCGAGGCGTAGGCGATCAGCTTGCCGTTGGGCGCGAACGAGGGTGACTCGTCCACCGGCCCCTGGGTCAGCAATTGCACCTGGCGCGAGGCGAAATCCTGCACGGCCAACATCTCGCGACCGCCGTCGCGGCGCACGAAGACCATGCTCTTGCCATCGGCGGCGACGCGCGGATTGGCGTTGTAGCTGCCTTCGAAGGTTACGCGCTCGGCATTGCCGCCATCCGGCGACATGCGATAGATCTGCGGTGTGCCGCCGCGGTCACTCATGAAGTAGATGCGGCCATCCGGTGCCCAGTTCGGCGCGGTATCGATGGCGCCGCTGTTGGTCAGGCGGCGCAGGTTGCTGCCGTCGGCATTGGCAAGAAAGAGCTGGGTACCACCGGCTTGTGACGACGCGAACACGATACGACCACCATCGGGTGACCACGCCGGTGCCGACTGGTTGCCGGACGCGCGTACCAGCAGGGCGCGTTCGCCATTGGCCACGTTTTGCACGTAAACACTCGGCTTGCGGCCTTCGAACGACACATAGGCAAGCCGGCCGCCATCAGGCGACCACGCGGGCGAGATGATCGGCTCGGTGGAATTGACCACGGCCACCGAATTGGCGCCATCACTGTCGGAGACGATCAACTGAAAGCGGCCGGGCGACTTCGACACATAGGCAAGCCGCGTGCTGAACACGCCTTTCTCGCCGGTCAACTGCTCATAGACGATATCGGCGATGCGGTGGGCGGTGGCACGCAGATCCTTGCTGGCGACCACAAACACCAGGCCGGTCAACTGCGACTGCTTGGGCACATCAACCAGCCGGAAGCTCACGCTGTACTGGCCATTGCCGGTCGGCTGCACGGACCCGATGACAGCAGCGTCCGCGCCTCGCGCCTTGAGATCGGCGAACGGTACAGCGGCAAGCTCGGCGCTGCGCGGCAAGCCATTGCTGTTGACGGTCTTGATCAGGCCGCTGCGGCCGAGATCGGCTTCAATGACCGATGACATTTGCTGTGCGTTGGGGTCGGCGCCCGCGAAGCCGGCCACGGCGACGGGAATCTGCTGGGCACCGACGCCAACGATGTCGATGGTCAATTGGGCGTGCGTGTTGCTGGCGACAAAAAGCGCAGCGAGCGCGAGGAGACGGGCGAATCTTGATGTCATCGGACGCTGCCGCTGATGATGGGGAGAGAGGTGGCGAGTATGCCCTGCGCACGGTCACGTGCGATGACAGCGGCTTCGCGGCTGTCAAAGGGGCCGAGGCGGACGCGGAACAACGCATCGATCTGCTGTACGCGGGGAGTGGTGGCGAGTTCAGCGCTCATTCGCTGTTGGAACACCTGAGCGTTGGCAAAGTTTCCAAACGCGCCAAGTTGCACGTAAAAAGCTTCACCGGCCACCGCGGCTGCTGGGCCGGTTGCAATTGGTGCGGGCTCTGACGGCGGCGATGGTTCGACCGGAGTGGCTGGCTTGATCGCCACCGCTGATGTCGCTGACGCTGAAAACGGCGGCAGCAACAGCTCAAAGTCAACTTCGCCGCTGCCGCCCTGGGCGATACCCAGGCGGTGCGCCGCTGCGTAGGACAAATCAACGACACGGCCCGGATGAAACGGCCCGCGATCATTGATGCGTACGATCACGCTGCGCCCGCTGCGCGGGTTGCTGACGCGTGCGTAGCTCGGCAAAGGCGCGGTCGGATGCGCAGCGGTCATCGCAAACATGTCGTAGACCTCGCCGATGGCGGTCTTCTGCCCGTGAAACTTGCGGCCGTACCACGAGGCAACGCCGCGTTGCCGAAGGGGAGTCAGCGCTGTCAGCGGCGTGTAGTCAACACCGAAAACGTTGTAGGGGCGATTGGCGAAGCGATGCAGGGGCTCCGCGCGCGGTTCGGCATCGGGAATCCGGTCAATGTCTGCGGGCAGGTTTGCTGCCGGGCCGTCGTCCTTGTAGTAGGCACCCGGTCGGGTTCCGGAAGGTGTTGACGGTTTGCTGGCGCCAGTGGTGGCACGTGGAGGCGACTTGCTGGCGCAGCCGCCCAGTCCCAGCAACAGGGCGGCGCCAAACGCGCCAGTGACGAGGCCGATGAGGACGCGATGGCGAGTCAAGAATTCACCAGCTTGCGATGGGTTTGCACACTCATCAGGATACCGACTGCGATAAACAATGTCATCAGCGCCGTGCCACCGAAGCTCATGAACGGCAATGGTACGCCGACGACGGGGAGCATGCCGGTCACCATGCCCATGTTGACGAAGGCATAGGTGAAGAACATCAGCGTCATTGAGCCGGCCATCAGGCGTCCGAACAAGGTGGACGCGTTGGCCGCGATCAGGAAGCAGCGGCCGATCATCAGCAGGTAAAGCAACACCAGAACCGCGCAGCCGAGCAGGCCGAACTCTTCGCCATACACCGCGAAGATGAAGTCGGTGTGCTTCTCCGGCAAAAACTCCAGATGGGTTTGCGTGCCATTGAGCCAGCCCTTGCCGAGCAGTCCGCCGGAGCCGATGGCGATCGCCGCCTGCGTGGTGTGCCAACCTGCGTCCTGGGCGTCCTGCTGGGGGTTGAACACGGTCAGGATACGTTCCTTCTGGTAGTCGTGCAGCCAGTTGAACTCCCACGCGCCCCAAAACGTGAGCCCACCGACCAGCGCGCCACCGACGATGATGCGCCAGTCGAGACCGGCCAGATAGAGCACAAAAAAGCCGGATGCGCCGATCAGCAGCGCGGTACCCAGATCGGGTTGACGCACCACCAGACCGAATGGCAGCGCTACCAGCAAAGCGGCCACCACAAAGTTGCGCCAGTTCATGCTGCCTTCGTGCCGCTCGAAGTACCACGCGAGAATCAGTGGCAAGGCAATCTTCATGATCTCCGACGGCTGGATGTTGCCGACGCCGGGGATTTTCAACCAGCGACGGGCGCCCTTCACCACTTCGCCGCCAACGGCAACGCCCAACAGCAGCACGATGCCAATGGTGTACAGCGGCACCGCAAAACGCGCGATGAATTGCGGCGATAGATTGGCAATCACAATCATGATGGCCACCGCGATCACCACCTTCTGTGATTGCGAAATGACCCGCCCCATCGTCTCGTTGGCAGCGCTGAACAGCACCAGCAGACCGAGTGCCGCGATGGCGGTAACGATGGCGAATAGAAAGGGGTCCAGATGATCAGTCAACTTGGACCACAGTTGCTGCATCATCGTGCACGCCTCACTTCCGCTGCCTGTGCGGCTGCCGCCACTTGTTCGCTGCGATCGACGTTGCGCTTCAGCGCCGCCTCCAGCAGCGATGCGTCAAAGTAGGCGTCCATCACCTTGCGCGCGATCGGCGCCGCTGCCTCCGCGCCAAAGCCGCCGTTTTCAACGAAAGCCACCAGGGCGATTGTCGGCTTTTCGAGCGGTGCCAGCGCGATATACCAGGCGTGATCGCGCAGTCGCTCCGCAATCTGGGAGGCTTTGTATTCGCCGCCGCGCAGACCAAACACCTGAGCTGTGCCAGTTTTGCCGCCGCTGGTGTATTTGGCATTCAGAAACGCGGTGCGACCAGTACCCTCTTTCACCACACCCGCGAGGCCGCGCAGAACGGCGTCGACATGGGCCTCCTTGAGTGGAATGCTGTAGGAGGGGGCCGGCTGCGTCAGTCGTGATTCGCCGGTACGTGCGTCCTGCACCCGCTTCACCAGATGCGGCTTGAACGCCACCCCGCGATTGGCAAGGATTGCGGTGGCGTAGGCCATCTGCAGCGGCGTGAAGGTATTGAAACCCTGCCCGATGCCCAGTGAAACCTGATCGCCGACGTGCAGCTTCGGATCTTTCGGGAAGCGCTTCGCCTTCCATTCGCGCGTTGGCAGGATGCCGGGCAACTCGCCGTCAATATCGATGCCGGTCTTCTGGCCGAAACCGAAGGGCTTCATGAATTTCGCCCACTCGTCGATGTCGGCCTCGGCAGCGACCTGGTAGTAGTAGGTATCGCAGGACACCGCGATCGACTTCACCAGATCAACGGCGCCGTGACCACCCACCTTGTCATCGCGCCAATAGCCGCCGCCAAGCCGGAAGAAGCCGGGGTCGCTGATCGCCTGTTGCGCTGTCCGTATGCCAAGCTCCTGCGCCATCAGCGCCATGAACGGCTTGTAGGTCGAACCGGGCGGGTACGCTCCGCGCAAGGGCCGGTTGAGCAAAGGCTTGTCCTCGGAGGTGTTGAGTGCCTCCCAGTTTTGCGGGTCGATGCCATCGACAAACAGGTTGGGGTCGTAACCCGGCTTGCTGACGAAGGCGAGCACATCGCCCGTTGCCGGCTCGATGGCGACCAGGGCGCCGCGCTTGCTGCCAAAGGCATCCTCAGCAATCTTCTGCAGCCTGATGTCGAGTGACAGCTGCAGATTGTTGCCCGTCAGCGAAGGCTTGCGCGACAGCGTGCGAACCACGCGCCGTGAGGCATCCACCTCGACTTCAGTGGCGCCGGCCGTGCCGTGCAGTTCTTTCTCGTAGGAAAGCTCGATGCCCACCTTGCCGATGTAGTCGGAGCCCTTGTAGTTGGCGGTCAGCCCGGCCGCCTCGATGCGTTCTTTCTCACCCTGACTGATGCGTCCGATGTAGCCAATCACGTGCGAGGCAACTTCGCCAAACGGGTATTGGCGGAACAGCCGCGCCTTGATCTCAATGCCTGGCAGACGGAAGCGGTTGGCCGCGACGCGCGCTACCTCTTCATCACTTAGCCGCGACTTCAGCGGCAAACTGTCATTGGTACGGAATTCTTCGTAGAGCCGTTTGAAGCGGCGACGGTCGCGCGCCGAGATTTCAACGATCTTGCCCACCTCGTCGATGGCCGCGTCAACGTCGGCGATCTTCTGGGGGTTGAGTTCGAGCGTATAGGCCGAATAGTTGGACGCCAGCACCAGCCCATTGCGGTCAGTAATGATGCCGCGATTCGGCGCCTCGGGCTGCACATCAATGCGATTGGCCTCGGCGAGTGTCGCGAAATGGCGATACTGCACCACCTGCAGGTAGAAGAAACGGCCCAGCAATCCGAGGAAGCACAGCACCACAAGGATTGCGGCCAGTGTCAGCCGGCGCTGGTACCAGAAGACTTCCTGATCATAGTTGCGTAGTTCGGCAGCCATGACTTGTTGGTCTCAATCGAGCAGGGAGCGCACACGCTGCGGCCACTGCAGCAATGCGGAAATGATTGGCCAGATCAGCGCGCTGCTGAAGCTGCCCAGTACCAGTGCTGCACTCGGCAGCGACGCGCCGCTCATCAAGCGCAGCACCAGCACGACAGCCTGCGCGATCAGCAGCAGCCCAAGCACATGCAGCGCCTGCTGCCAGAGCGGGAAGCGCAATACCCGGCGATGAAAATATCCAGCGGCAAAACCAAGAATTGCATATGCCAGCGCATGCTGGCCAAACAGATTGGCTTCTACGACATCGGTCAGCAAGCCGCAAGCCCAGGCAACGCCCACCCCGATCCAGCGGGGCTGGTGAATTGCCCAGTACAGCAGCACCAGGGCGAAAAAGTCGGGGCGCATTGCCAGCGCAAATCCGGATAACGGCAGCAGGTTGGCGGTGAAGGCCAGCGCCAGCGTCAGCGCGACGAACCACGGCTTTGGCGCCAGCAGGATGTCCTCCGGCTTGGCGATCTTGAACAGTGGAGAATCGGGCAGGTGCAGGAAGCTCATCGGCGTTTTTTGCTGGGCGCTTCTTTGGCGACATCTGCGGCAGGGCGCGGCGGTGGTGCGGCCGGTTTGTCGAGGACCAGCACTGCGTCAGCACTGAGCAGACCAGCGGTTGGCGTGCACTTGATCACGGCAAACGGGTTTTCCGCCGAGCGCTGCACGCTGGCGATGGTTGCGACGCGAATGTTGGCGGGATAGAGGCCGTCGATGCTTGAGGTGAGCAATATGTCACCCTCCTTGACATCGACATTGCTGGCAACGTAACTGAGCTCGGGCGAGAGCCCGGGGCCACGGCCGTACAGCAGGGCCCGGTTGCCGGTGCGCTCGACCTTCACCGGCACCGCGAAATCCTTCTCGGTGATCAGGGTGATTTCAGCAAACAGCGGATGAACCCGGGTCAACTGCCCGAGAAGGCCCCGCTCATCAACGACTGCCGAGCCCGGTTCGAACGTCTGGGTGACTTGCCGTTCGACGAATGCCTTCTGCGAAAACGGGTCGCGCCCGAGATAAACGACCCGACTGGCCTGTGCCTTGATGTTCGCCGCCTGTGACATCAGCAGCAGCTTTTGCAGGCGCTCCGACTCCTGCCTGGCGGCGACGTGGGCCTGCTGTGCGAGCGACGCCTGCAGCAGATCGGCCTTGAGCCGGGTGTTTTCCTCACGCAACTCGGCGCGGGTGTCGAAGAATTCTCCAATACTCGTGGCAATCTGCCCAGGTATCAGCGCGGCCTGTTGCACCGGGTACACGACGGTGGCAATGGCCATGCGTACCGTTTCCAGCGTCTTGAAACGTGCATCGATGAACATCAACGCAAGCGAAATTACGCCGAAGAATGTGAGCCGCGCGATCGGGCTCGGACCGCGCTTGAAAAAGCGCGGCGGCTCGGAGGGCAACGAGGTTACGCGGCCTTGCATACTGCCTGCAGAAAAACAGGCGTGAGTCGCCCACCTACGCTTGCTCTGTCAAAGCGCGGGTGGCCAAACATCACGCGTAGAGACCTCAGTCGGTGGTGAAAATGGAAGACAGGCGATCGATGTTTTCGAGCGCCTTGCCACAGCCGCGCACCACACAGGTGAGCGGGTCTTCTGCCACTACCACGGGCAGGCCGGTTTCTTCCATCAGCAGACGGTCGAGGTCGCGCAGCAGCGCGCCGCCGCCGGTCAGCACCATGCCCTTTTCGGCGATGTCAGCACCGAGTTCAGGCGGCGTGCGCTCAAGCGCCTGCTTGACGGCGCTGACGATCGCGTTGAGCGGATCGGTCAGGGCTTCGAGAATCTCGTTGGACGACACGGTGAACGCGCGCGGGATGCCTTCGGCGAGGTTGCGGCCCTTGATCTCCATGTCGCGCACTTCGCTGCCGGGGAACGCGGAGCCGATCGTCTTCTTGATCGTCTCGGCGGTCGTCTCGCCGATCAGCATGCCGTAGTTGCGGCGGATGTAGTTGATGATCGCTTCATCGAACTTGTCGCCGCCAACGCGTACTGAACCAGCGTAAACCATACCGCCCAGCGAGATCACGCCAACCTCGGTAGTGCCGCCGCCGATGTCTACCACCATCGAGCCGGTCGCGTCGGAGATTGGCAAGTCGGCACCGATCGCGGCCGCCATCGGCTCCTCAATCAGGAACACCTTGGACGCGCCGGCACCGAGCGCCGACTCGCGGATCGCGCGACGTTCAACCTGGGTCGAGCCGCAGGGCACGCAGATGATGATGCGCGGACTCGGGCTGAACATCTTGCTGTCGAGCACCTTGCGGATGAACTGCTTCAGCATCTGCTCGGTCACGTTGAAGTCGGCGATCACGCCGTCTTTCATCGGGCGGATGGCCGTGATGTTGCCCGGCGTGCGGCCCAGCATCTGTTTGGCCGAGAGACCGACGTCCTGAATAACGCGCTTGCCGTTGGGACCGCCTTCCTGGCGGATCGCGACAACGGAGGGCTCATCGAGGACGATGCCCTTGCCGCGTACGTAAATCAGCGTGTTCGCTGTGCCAAGATCAATGGCGATGTCGGTGGAAAGATAACTGCTTAGAAACTTGAACATGACTTGGGTCTGCGGACACTCTTGTTGGGCCAGGCGCAGCAGACGCGACCACAGTCGCGCGCGGCACAAGGCATTTCGGCCTGACGCGCGAATCGCACTCAGGCCAGTAAACGAAATCCCCCGGAAACATCGACTGCAAGCCCTTTCCGGCGACGGTAGGGCCTACATTGCTTAGCCCGATATGTTACCCTACCAGACTTAAACAAACAGATATTCGACCCTGCGCCAAACGGCCTGCCGTCCCGATTCAAGCGGGTTTCAGGCGCCTCCGGACCGGGGCGACTCCTCCGACATGAGTCTCACCACCCAGGACATTGAGCGGATCGCGCATCTCGCGCGCATTGCCGTGACCCCCGTCGACGTGGCCGACGTGCAGGCCAAGCTCACCGGCATCTTCAAACTGATCGACGAGATGCAGTCCGTCAATACGCACGGCGTTGAGCCGATGTCGCACGGGCTCGACATGGTGCTGCGCCTGCGCGACGACGTCGTCACCGAAGTGAATCAGCGCGACAAGTTTCAGAAGAACGCGCCGGCTGCTGCAGACGGCTATTACCTCGTACCCAGGGTGATCGAGTAATGAGCTGGAACACCTTTGCCACTGTTGCCGAGACCAAGCGAGCCCTCGATGAAAAGAAGGTCAGTGCCGTCGAACTCGCCGAACACTACCTGGCCCGCGCCGATGTACTGAATCCGACGCTCAACGCCTACATCACCCTTGACCGCGAGAAGACGCTGGCCGAGGCAAAGGTGGCCGACGCCCGTCGTACGTCCGGGGATACTGCGCCCCTGCTTGGCGTGCCGATTGCGCACAAGGACATTTACCTGATCGACGGCTGGCGCACCACTTGCGGCTCGCGCATGCTGGAGAACTTCGTCGCGCCCTACACCTCGACCGTTGTCGCCAACATGGCTGCGGCCGGCATGGTCACGCTCGGCAAGCTCAACATGGACGAGTTCGCGATGGGCTCGTCCAACGAGACCTCGTACTTCGGTACTGTCAAGAACCCCTGGGACCTGTCGCGCGTGCCGGGTGGCTCGTCGGGGGGGTCGGCAGCGGCGGTTGCGGCGGGCCTCGCCCCGGCCTCGACCGGCACCGACACCGGCGGCTCGATCCGGCAGCCGGCAATGTTCTGCAATCTCACGGGCCTCAAGCCGACTTACGGCGTGTGCTCGCGCTTCGGCATCATCGCCTTCGCGTCCTCGCTTGACCAGGCCGGCCCGTTCGCCCAGACCGCCGAAGACTGCGCGCTGCTGCTCAACGCGATGGCCGGTTTTGATCCGCATGATGCGACTTCGCTCGACCGCCCGCGCGAGGACTACAGTCGCGATCTCGCCAAGCCGCTCGCCGGCCTGCGCATCGGCCTGCCCAAGGAATTCTTCGGCGAAGGCGTGGCACCCGATATTGCCAAGGCCGTGGACGCCGCGCTCGACGTCTACCGCAAGCTCGGCGCGACGACGGTCGAAATCTCGCTGCCCAACGTCAAGTACTCGGTGCCCGCGTACTATGTCGTGGCCCCGGCTGAGGCCTCGAGCAATCTGTCGCGTTACGAAGGCGTGCGCTTCGGCCATCGTGCCGAACAGTACGACGACCTGCTCGACATGTACAAGAAGAGCCGCGCCGAAGGCTTCGGCGCCGAGGTGAAGCGCCGCATCCTGATCGGCACCTATGTGCTGTCGCACGGCTACTACGACGCCTACTACCTGCAGGCCGGCAAGCTGCGCCGGCTGATCGCCGAGGACTTCAAGCGCGCCTACGAGGTGTGCGACCTGGTGATGGGCCCGACGGCACCCGAGAGCGCGTTCCAGTTCGGCGCCAAGAGCGATGATCCGGTCAAGATGTACCTCAACGACATCTTCACCATCTGTGCCAACCTTACGGGACAGCCGGCGATGAGCCATCCGTGCGGCACCGACGACAACGGTCAGCACGTGGGCATGCACGTCATCGGCAACTATCTCGACGAGGCGCGCATGTTGAACGCGGCGCATCAGTTTCAACTGGCGACGGACTGGCACAAGCGCCATCCGTCCATCTGAGCACGAACATGGCACAGTGGGAAATCGTCATCGGTCTTGAAACGCACGTGCAGTTGACCACGGCGTCGAAGATTTTTTGTGGTTGCAGCACCGCCTTTGGTGCGGCGCCGAACACCCAGGTTGGAGTCGTAGGCCTCGCCATGCCCGGCGCCTTGCCGGTCATGAACCGTGGTGCTGTCGAGCGCGCTGTGAAGTTCGGCCTCGCCATCGGCGCGAAGATCAATCAGCGCTCGATCATGGCGCGCAAGAATTACTTCTACCCTGACCTGCCGAAGGGCTATCAGATCTCGCAATTCGAGACGCCGATCGTGCAGGGCGGTGGCCTCACCATCACGCTCGACGACGGCGCTACCAAGTTCATCGAGCTCACCCGCGCCCACCTCGAGGAAGACGCCGGCAAGAGCGTGCATGATTTGTTCGACGGCCAGTCCGGGGTTGACCTCAACCGCGCCGGTACGCCGCTGCTCGAGATCGTGACCGAGCCGGTGATGCGCTCGGCCAAAGAGGCGATCGCCTACGCGCGCACGCTGCACAACCTCGTGCGCTATCTCGACATCTGCGACGGCAACATGCAGGAAGGCTCGTTCCGGTGCGACGTCAACGTCTCGGTGCGCCCGATCGGCCAGCAGGAGTTCGGCACCCGCCGCGAAATCAAGAACCTGAACAGCTTCAAGTTCATGCAGCAGGCCATCGACTACGAGGTGCGTTGGCAGATCGAGCAGATCGAGGACGGCAAGAAGATCGTGCAGGCCACGGTGCTGTTCAACCCGGACACCGGCGAGACGCGCGCGATGCGCACCAAGGAAGACGCGATGGACTATCGCTACTTCCCTGACCCCGACCTGCCGCCACTGGTCGTCAGCGACGAGGACCTCGCGCGCATCAAGGCCGCGCTGCCCGAGCTGCCCGCGGCCAAGTGCGATCGCTTCATCCGCGAGTACGGCCTGTCGAAATACGACGCGACGCTGCTTTCACAGGACGGTGCGACCGCCAGTTTCTTCGAGACTGCGGTCAAGGCCGGCGCGGATGCCAAGCTGGTGGCCAACTGGATGCTTGGCGAGGTTGCGGCTGCGTTGAATCGTGAAGAGAAGACCATTGAGCAGTCGCCGGTTAACGCCGTGCGTCTGTCGAACCTTGTCGCCCGCATCAGCGACGGAACCATCAGCCACAAGATAGCCAAGACAGTGTTCGAGGCGCTGTGGTCAGGTGACGGAGCGAGTGTTGATGCCATCATCGACGCGAAGGGCCTGCGCCAAATCAGCGACAGCGGCGCCATCGAAAAAATCGTCGATGAGGTGCTGGCGAAAAGCGCCGCACAGATTGCCGACTTCAAGGCCGGCAAGGAAAAGGCACTCATGAGCATCGTCGGCATGGTCATGAAGGCGAGCCAGGGCAAGGCGAACCCGGCACAGGTCAACGAGATCGTGCGCAAGAAACTTGGCAGCGGCATATAACAATATGTGCTAAGCCGGATCTACATGGGGCTTGACGGCACATTTTTGGCAAAGTCGACTTGCGTGACTTTCGGCCGCCAAGCCCAACGTAGATGGGCTTTCGGCGAAAAGTTGATGCTTCTCCTGCGTCAACAATCAACAATTACGACGACGTCACCGTGCGCGCGAGCCCGCGCTTGCGCAGCAGTGCATCAATCTTCGCCATTGCATCCTCACGCGCTTTCGGGTCGGGGCCGACGGTGACGCCCTTGTCCTTATTGACGCCGTTGGGCACTTCGCTGCGCACGCGCAGCTTGCCGGCGGGGTTGTCGAAGTCGTGATACGCACCGGGGTAGAGCGTGATGCTGACCGGCTGCTCGTTGTTCTTTAGTCGCGCGGCGAATGCGCTGCACGGCGGCGCCGGCGTCCAGTCGTCGGCATCACCCATCAGGATGGTGAGCGGCGATGAAATCTTCGCCGGGGCGTTGTCTTTGGCAAAGGGCGAACAGCCCGGATAGAAGGCAATCGCTTCGACGAACTTCACGTCGTCGCTGAAGTCACCCGGAGCCGACTGGCGATCAAGCGTCGCGGATTTATGGGTGATGGTGTTGAGCACCGTTGAGCCGCCGTGCGACCAGCCCCAGAGCACGATCTTCTTCGCGTCCACGCCGGGCCGTTCGCGCAGCCAGCGATGCGCCGCTATCACGTCCTCGACGCGATCAATCTGGCGGATGGTGCGGGCCTGCATTTTGACCGTGCAGACTTCTTCAAAACGGCGCGAGGTGAAGCTTTCCGGGAATACCACGGCAATGCCACGCTCCAGCAGCCAATCCTTCGCCGCCGCGTGCCGCGCATTGAGCTTGCGATTGGCGCCGAGACCACCGCAGCCATGCAGCAGGATCGCCGCCGCGCCAGTGGCCTCGTCGGCCGATGGCTTGAACCACTGTGCGCGCAGCGTCTTCTCTTCGCCGATATGCGGCGCCGGGATCTTCACGTCTTCGGCGTGCGCCGCAGCCAGTAACGAACCCGCCACGAGCATTGCGATTGTTTGCCCCACACACTGGTTTCTGCGCATTTTGCTTCCTCAAGCCTCACGTCGTATTGGCGCGACGGCCAATCATAGAACCAGACCGTCGAAGACCGCATGCAGGCGTGGATCACGACGCATCGATTCCGGCGTCACGGTAATGCGCTGCCAGGGAATGTTGCCGAAGAACCAGAGCTGCCAGAAGCGCTGATCCGCCTGCGGATTGCTTGCAAGCAAGTCTGCGAAGCGCTGCTCGTCGCCATAGACCGTTCCGGTGGCTTCAGCGAGCACCTCGCGCACAAAGCGCGAGCAGAACTGCCGCGAGGAGCTGAGGTTGAACCCGGTGTCGTAGAAGCGGCCCAACCGGGCATCCACGGCCACGCGCAAACGTGCCTGCTGTGCGCTGCTCAGCGGCGTAGCTGGTCGCAACATGGCAACGCGGCCATGATCCGAGCGCCGCACGAAGGACGACAGCGGCGTGATCTTTGACAGCGGCACCTTGCTTTCCGCAATCAGTGGCTCGTCGCCCGAAATGTCGATCACGACACCAACATGATTAGCCCAGCCGCCAGTGACCTCAGTGATTTTGGTGAACGGCGCAAACGGAATGCGGGTGAACACAATGTCACCGACGGCGAGTGACGGTGCAAGGGCGGCAAGGGTTTGTGGTGCAGTAGCGCAGGCGGCAGCTGCGCCCAGCAGCGCTGCGCTGACGAGCAGCGCCCGCAGTGCACGAAGAAAGAAGAACATGCGAATCTCCTGTTGAAAAGGACGATTCGAAGGCTAGGGGGCGAAGCCCGGTTTGCGGCGGTTGTGCTGGCGGGTGCTGTGACGTGAGCCGTCTGGTATCGCAATCAGCGACGATCAGCAGCGCTACACCAGCACGGTTGCACTATCCGGGGGCAGCTCGCGCGGCTTGCGGTCGGCACCGATCGCCACGTAGGTCAACTCGGCTTCCGTCACTTTCACGACCGTGGTGCCGCGATTGCGCTCGGAATACACCTCCACGTCCACCGTCACTGAGGTGCGGCCCACGCGCTTGACCGACGCGTAGAAGCTCACCACGTCGCCAATCTGCACCGGCTGCTTGAAGATGAACTGGTTCACCGCCACCGTGGCAATACGGCCCTTGGCGCGGCGCACCGCCGGAATGCTGCCCGCCAGGTCCACCTGCGACATGATCCAGCCGCCAAAGATGTCACCGTTGGCGTTGGCGTCGGCGGGCATCGGGATCACCCGCAGCGCCACCTCCTTGTCGGTCGGCAGCGAAATCGGCGGGGCGTCGGCGGCGGGTGTGTTGTGCATGGGGTGTCTCTGGTAGGTCGGCTGATTATCCGGCAGGCGTGGTCAGCAACTCAACGGCGCTGCCGGCTGCCTGCCAGCGCGCTTGCGCCGCATCCAGTGTGCCGCCGGGTTCGGCGTGGGCAATGACAATGCGCGTTGCCAACAGCGCGGCCAAGTCGTTGCGCTCTACAGCGAGGGTTTCGGTCAGGCGCTGGCTGGCAGTGTGTGATGTCACCACCGCCATGCGTTGTTCCGCCAGAGCAGCCTGCCACGCGCTATCGAACCCGGCGCCAAGGCGCGCGTTCGCCAGAGGGCGTGCAATCACCGCCACCACCGGGCACCGGGCTTGCAATAGCAGCGTCAACACCGATTGCTCCAGCGGCGAGTGAAAGCCGCTCACCACCGCGCGCCCCGCACGTGCTCGCGCCAGCGCCCAGTCGGTGCCCGCCCGGATTGCCGTGCCGGGGCAACGGCGGGACGCAAAAAAAGCGGTCAAAGGCTGCGCGAGCAAACCGGCGTCACCCACCCCATGCAGCGGCACCGAGTCCTTCTCGAGTGACCAGATGACTGTGTTTGTACCCAGCATTTCGATAATGAGTAGCGCGCTAACTATTTGATTTATCGAACGAATCGGCCAGGCGAGAATTCATTATTTTTCGGAGCCAATAATGACTAACGCTGCCAGCCCGCCGCCGACCATGCATGCGCGTCATGCGGTCGGTAGTCGCTCAGGTCGCGGGCATGTTACCGCCGTAACATGCCCCCGGCAGGATAATGAACCGCATCGCAACCAATTGTTTTACAAAGACTTTTCAGAATTCCCCGATTCATTATCAACCGTGTTTGATAATGAATCGGGCTCGGTCGGCGGCTTTTGTGGTTTGGTATAACGCGCCTGCTGGCGCGATGCCGCTGGTAGCGCCACCAGTAGGCGTTGCGCCACCCAATTGCGCAGCATGCGTGACGCCTCCAGCGTGTCCACGCCCGCAATGTCACGCAAATGCCGGTTGGCAATCGGGCCATTGCGGTCAATCCAGTCGCTCACCTGAGCCCAGGCCGCCGGGCGTTCCTCGTTCAGCAGTGTCAGCGTCACAGTTTCGACCGCCACGTCAGTGCTCACGCTGTATTGAGGTGGATAGAGCGCGGCAGCGTCCATTTCGGTGAACATCATCTTTACGCCCTCACCCGCATCAATGTTCGGCGGCAGCGGAAACTCGCGCAGGTTTTTCGCGAGCAAGGGGTTGCGCGCCTTGCTTCCGGCGCGGCCAATGGTGGCGGGGGTAATGTTGCCGGGGAACACGCCGGGGCTTTCCACCTCAATACGATCGTCAAAGATGCGCACGAAGATGTCGCGATTCAGCCGATAGTCGCGGTGCAGGATGGCATTCACAACCGCCTCCTTCACCACCCGCTCCGGGTAGGCGTGTTTGGCACGAAAACCACTGCCAGACAACGTGACGCCCTGTGCAATCTCGTTGAGCACCAGTGCCACCGTCGCGTCGATCTGCTCGATAAGCGGGCCGCGCACCGTTCTCGGTGGCTTGCGAAAGTTTGGTGTGGCGCCGGTGAGCACCGCCTTGCCGTCATACACCATCACCCGCACATCGGCCCGCGCGTCGTGCACCGCGAGCAGGCTGCCTGGTTCTTCTGCAAAAAGCAGCACCGCTGCACGCAGCGGAACCATTTCGCCGCCCACCTCTTTGGCCAAACCGATCTTGAACAGTTGCTCGGCGAAGCTGCCGGTCAATGAGCCGCGCCCCTGCAAAAACAGTCGCCACGCGGGCGTATCGAGCAGCCGCAAATCCACGGCGATCGGCTCGCTGGTGGCGCTGCGCGTGCCGCGCTGGTACTGCAGCTCGCCAATCTCGCTGGCGCTCATCTCGCGGTTGCTGGCATCCATGCGCGTCCATGTGCCCTTGCCCACGATGGAGTGCACTTTGTCGCTCTTCTCCACGCGCAGCATCACGATATGGCCCGGTTGCCCATTGTGCAACGTGCAAGGCACGCGCAGCCAGCGCAGCCCGCCCATCGCGGGCTCAAAGCGCGTCATGATTTCGCGCTGCAAATCGTCAAACGCTTCAGGGTTTTCCTCGATGCCGAAAAGCCGTGCACTCGGCGGTGCCCCAGGTTTCAGGTCTTTCGCATCGCCGATGCCAATAGCGATGATGCCGCCGTCGGTGTTGGCAAAGGCGCAGACGGTTTCCATCATTCGCGTGGCCTGCCCTTTGCCAATGCGCTTGAAATCCAGCGTACGGCTTTCCGCTGCGGCGAGCAACAGCTCATGCGTGCCTTGGCGCGTTCACTGGGTAGATCAATCATCACTTGAAGAATTGTTAGGCACTCGGATGTTCGTGAATTGCAAAGGATGTAACGAACCAAAAGCCTAGATTAAAGCCTTGTCCAGAACTAAATATGAAAAAAGCCCGGGACGCTGGCGCGTGCCGGGCCTTGCGGGTGACTCGTGGCCTAGCCGAGCTGCGCCAGCATGTTCTCCGCAAAGGAGCAGTTGGCTGGGCCGACGCCTTCGACGTTGACCTGCTTCACAACACCATTTTCGACCAGCAGCGAGAAGCGCTGGCAGCGCACACCCATGCCCTTGGCGGTAAGGTCGAGTTCGAGGCCGAGTGCCTTGGTGAAGGCGGCGGAGCCGTCGCCCAGCATGCGGATCTTGTCGCCGACGTTCTGCGAGCGGCCCCAGGCGCCCATCACGAAACCGTCGTTAACCGCCATGCAGACGATGGCGTCGACGCCTTTCGCTTTCAACGCGTCAAAATTCTTCAGGTAGCCCGGCACATGCGAGCCCGAGCAGGTGGGCGTGAACGCGCCCGGCAGGCCGAAGATGACCACTTTCTTGCCGGCGCAGAGGGCCGCAATGTCCACCGGCTGCGGCGGCATCGGGCAGTTCTTGCCGTCGTCGTAGCCGATCGATTCAACCAGAGTGCCGGCGGGGAGCGAGTCACCAATCTTGATGGTCATGAGTATTCCTTTCAGGAAATGACGAAAGACGAAGGACGAGTGACGATCAGTGAGAAATGACTTGCGTCATTCGTCATTGGTCAATCGTCATGGCGCGCTGCGCCCCAAATCAACGAAAATCATAGTCGATATGAATGACCTTTCCGAGTTCAAGGCCTTTGCCGAACGCCTTGCCGAGCTGGCGCGGCCCATTGCCCGGCACTACTTCCGTTCCGACGCCGCCACCCTGGGCACGATCGACAAGCCGGACGCCACACCGGTGACACTGGCCGACATGGCCATTGAACAGCGGCTGCGCGACGAGATTGCGGCTGTCTACCCGGCGCACGGCATCCTCGGCGAGGAGCACGACAGCGTCAACCTCGGCGCTGAATGGGTATGGGTGATCGACCCAATCGACGGCACCAAGGCCTTTACTTGCGGCAAACCGCAGTTTGGCTCATTGATCGCGCTCACGCACTGCGGCGTGCCGGTGGTGGGCGTGATCGATCAGCCAATCACGCAGGAACGCTGGGCTGGTGTCAAGGGCACGGGGTCGTGGTTCAACGGGCAGCCTGTGCGCGCGAACGCGCAGGTGAAACCGCTCGCCGAGACTATCGTGCTGGTGACGACGCCAGACCAGTTCACCGGCGCCGGTGCTGCCGCGTTCGAGCGGCTGAAGCGGGCCTGCAAGGGCGTTTACTACGGCGGCGATTGCTACAACTACGCGCTGATTGCCTCGGGGCACGTTGATCTTGTGGTCGAGATGGGTTTGAAGACGGTGGACTTCGCCGCGCTCATCAACCCGATCGAAGAGGCCGGCGGCGTCTGCCTCGACTGGTCTGGCCAGCCGCTGACGCTGGCGAGCGACGGCACCATCGTCGCTGCAGCGAATCGGGCGTTGGCAGATGAAGTGCTGCGGGTGCTGGAGACAGCGTGATGCCGGTTCATTTTCGTCATTCGTCATTGGTCATTCGTCCTTGACGCAGATGAACCCCCTCTTCCGCGCCCTCGTTGAACGCGAGCTGAAGAATCGCTTTCTTGGCGGCGTGCTGTCGCCGGTGTGGTGGCTGGCGCAGCCGCTGTTGACGCTGGGCGTCTATGCGCTGGTGTTCGGGCTGTTCATGCGCTCGCCGGTGCCGGCAAAGTACGGCGACAGTTTTGTTGCCTACCTCGCCGTCGGGCTGTGGCCCTGGCTGGCGTTTGCCGAGAGCGTTACCCGCAGTGCCACTGCGCTGATTTCGCAGTCTGCGCTGATTACCAAGACGGCGTTGCCGCGGGCGTGGGTGCCGCTGTCGGTGGTGCTGGTGACCTTCGCGCTGAACTGGCTGGCGCTGACGGTGATTGTGCTGCTGTTTAAGCTGCTCGGCTTTTCGGTGCACCTCAGCGGCATTTTGTTCTCGCTGCCCACTTGGTTCGCGCTTGGTCTCACGGCGATCGGTCTGGCGTGGGTCGTCTCGACGGCGCAGGTTCTGGTGCGTGACGTCGAAGGCATGCTGGGGCCGCTGTTCATGCTGCTGTCGTTCGTCTGCGGCATCCAGTACGGACTGGATTCGATCCCGGCGGCATGGCGCGACGCGGTGCTCGCCAATCCGTTCACGCATGCGATTGCGCGCCTGCATGACACCTACCTCGCGGGCGCAGGCCCTGCATTGGCGGACGCGTGGTTGCTGGCGGGCGCTGCGCTCGTCGCGCTGCTGGGTTACGCCTTCTTCCGCCGCGTGGCGCCGCATGTGGATGACTACCTATGAGTGAAGTCCTGCTCGGCATCCATCACGTTGGCAAGGTCTACCCGCGCATCGGGCGTCACGGGGCTGGCGTGGCCGCACTGGCGCGGCTGCTGCTGGCGCGGCCGGCGACGGACGGCTTCGTCGCGCTTGCCGACATCGATTTCACGGTGCGTCGCGGCGAATCGCTGGCGCTGGTGGGCGAAAACGGCGCCGGCAAATCAACGCTGCTGAAGATCATCGCCGGCGTGTTGCAACCGACGACCGGTCGCGCTGACCGCGTGGGCTCTGTGGGCGCACTGCTCGAGCTCGGCGCCGGCTTTCATCCCGAATACACCGGCCGCGAAAATCTCAAACTCGCCGCTGCGCTGCAGGGGCTGACCGGCGCGGCGTTCGACGCCCGACTCGACGAGATCATCGCCTTCGCTGACATCGGCGAGCACATCGACGCGCCGATCAAGACCTATTCGAGCGGTATGGTGGTGCGGCTGGGCTTCGCGCTGGTGACGGCGCTGAAGCCCGACCTGCTGATCACCGACGAAGTGCTCGCGGTCGGTGATGAGTCCTTCCAGAACAAATGCATTGCGTGGATGGAGCGTTACCTCGCGGACGGCGGCACGCTGCTGCTGGTCTCGCATTCGCTGTATCACGTCAAAAAACTGACACAGCGCGCAGTGTGGCTCGACCACGGCCGCCTGCGCATGATCGGCGCCAGCCACGAGGTGGCGATCGCTTATCAGGCGTTTCACGAGGCAAAGCAGGCCGACGCCAAGACTGACGCGGCGGCAGTGGATTCCGCTGCGCTGGGGCAATACGCGGTGACTGATCTCTCCATCGAACGCTGCGATGCGGACGGCCTCAGCCTGCATGGCAGCCTCAAAAGCCGCGACGGTCGGCGGCCACATGTGGCGCTGGGCGTGGTGCGCATTGACGGCACGCCGGTCTACGGTACCACCAGTGAAATCGACGGCGCGGTGCTGAACGAAACCGCTGCAGGCAACTTTGAGTTTGCGCTCACTTTCTCCGATTGGCGCTTGCTGCCGGGCGCGTACCGTCTGCGCGCTCACGCGCTCGACCCGGAAGGCATGCGCGTCTACGACACCGTGGAACGCGACTTCACGGTCGCCGGCGACTCGCGCGAGCTCGGGTTGGTCCGCCTGCCGCATCACTGGAACTGAGCAGCTTTTTTGCTGTAACCCCCATTCGCTGTGGGCGTAGCGCCTAAAAAGCTAATTATCGACTTATGATTGTTTCTGGCTACGCGCCCAGATTAAATGGGCGTTTCGCCAGAAAGATGTTGCCTGTGCTGTGCCGCTTGACGGTCAATAATGACCGTTTGTGCGTTGCACAAAAGTCTTCTAACTGACTATAATTGTGGGCTTTGTTCGATTGGCGTCAGGCAACTGCCGCTGGCAACAGGAAACTACAGGAAGCGGTCGTCGCAGCGTTGTCGCGGCGGCCTTCATGGAACCCCCGTATCGTCCAGCCGCATGTTGAACGACATCAGTCTGCAAAACCCGACCATCACCCGGATGCTGTATCTGCAGCTCGGGATCACGGTCGGATTCGCTGTGATCGCAGGATTCATCTCGGGGGAGCATGGAGCCGTCTCCGCCACACTGGGCGGGCTGACTAACGTCTTCGCCTCGCTGATCTTTGTGTTCGTGGCCAACTTTGGTTTACGCCACTCGAACGGTGCCGGGCTCTGGCCTCTGCTTCGGGCGGAACTCGTAAAGCTTGTGTTTATTGCCATTCAGCTCGGTGTAATTCTCAAGTTCTACGATGCGCTGGTTGTGCCAGCAATGTTCGCGACATTTTTGGTGACTTTGCTGGCGTGGCGGGCAACTCTGCTCACCGGTGCCGGCAAACAATAAGAAACAAGACGTCCGGCTTCGGCCTTACTTCAACCTGCTCAATACTGACCTGACTGCACCCTGCCATGTCTGAAGCCAGCTCCGCGGTTCTCACGCCGACCGAATACATCCAGCACCACCTGACCAACCTGCAGGGGACGTTTGGTGGCAATCAGATCAACCTTGACTCGGTCATCATGGGCTGGGGGCTCGGCGCCATCGTGTTTGGTCTGCTGTTTGTGCTTTCGCGCGGTGTCAAACAGGATGGCGTTCCGGGCAAAGCGCAAGCTTTCTTCGAGCTGCTGTACGACTTCGTCGACGGTCAGGTGAAAGACATGTTCCACGGCAACCGCCGCTGGATCGTTGCCGTCGCTTTCACGGTGTTCGTCTGGATTCTGGTGATGAACTCGGTCAAGTTCCTGCCGGTGGACGCCATTGCCTGGTTCACCGAGCACGTGCTGCACCTGCATAACTGGAAGCCTGTGCCGACTGCTGACCTCAACACCACGCTCGCCATCTCGCTCTCCGTCATCCTGCTGGTGATGGTCGAGAGCGTCAAGGCCAAGGGCCTCGGTGGCTATATCCATGAGCTGACGATGACGCCGTTCCATGGTGGCAACATCATCGCCAAGATCGTGCTGTTCCCGATCAACTTCCTGTTCCAGATGATTGAGCTGCTGTCGAAGCCGCTGTCGCTCGCGCTGCGTCTGTTCGGCAACATGTACGCCGGCGAAGTGATCTTCCTGCTCATCTCGCTGCTCGCCGCGGCCGGTATCGGCGGCGTGATCGGCGGCGCCCTGCTGCACGCGGGCTGGGCCATCTTCCACATTCTTGTTGTGCCCCTGCAGGCGTTCATCTTCATGATGCTGACGGGTGTGTATCTGGCGATGGCGCACGAACACCACTAAGGTATCGTCAGCGCCGCACTAACGGTTTTCACTTAGCTACTTACTACTACTTACTGAAAGGAAACAAAATGGAAGTCATCCAAAAAATGATGGTGCTGGCCTCGGTTCAGGGCTACACCGCCATCGCCGTCGGCATCATCATCGGCCTCGGCGCGCTCGGCGCCTGTATCGGTGTGGGCGTGATGTGCTCGAAGTTCCTGGAATCGGCCGCCCGCCAGCCGGAACTGATCCCGCAACTGCAAGGCAAAGTGTTCCTGCTGCTCGGCCTGATCGACGCGTCGTTCATTATCGGTGTCGGTATCGCAATGTTCCTCGCGACCAACAACCCGCTGCTGAACGCCGTTCTCAACGTCAAGTAATCACGGCCACTCAATCATTTTGAACGGAGTCGCCGCATGAATCTCGGCATGACACTCCTGCTGCAAGGCATCGGCTTTTTCATCTTTCTGTTTGTCGTCTACAAGTTTGTGCTGCCGCCACTGGCAGACGCTGTAGAAGGCCGCCGCCGCCAGATCGCTGATGGTCTGGCCGAAGCCGAGAAAGGCAAAGCCTCGCTCGCCATCGCGCAGAAAGAAGTCGACAAGCTCATCGCGGAGGCCAAGGCCAAGGCGGCTGACATCGTCGCGCAGGCTGAAAAGCAGCGCAACGCGACGATCGAAGCGTCGAAAGCCGACGCCAAGGCCGCCGGCGAGCGTGAAAAGCAGATGGCTGCAGACGAAATCGCGCAGCTGTCGGTCAAGGCCAAAGAAGAGCTGCGCGACCGCGTGGCTGATCTCGCGGTGGCGGGTGCGCAGCGCATCCTCAAGCGCGAAATCAATCCGCAGGTCCACTCCGATCTGCTGGCGCAACTCAAGGCTGAGCTGTAACCATGGCTGAACTCGCGACCATCGCCCGCCCGTACGCCGAGGCCGCGTTCGCGCTCGCCCGCGACGGCGGCGCGCTGCCGAAGTGGGCCGAGACGATGAGCCTGCTGGCTGCCGTCGTCGCCGACCCGAAGGTCGCTGGCGCCGTCGACAACCCGAAGCTCTCGTCCACGCAAAAGCAGTCGCTATTCACCACGGTGCTCGGCGACAAGCTCGATGCCGGCACCACGCAGTTCGTCAAAGTGCTGCTTGAGGCTGATCGCGTCAAACTGCTGCCGCAGATCAACGAGCACTTCCAGGCGCTGAAACGCGACAACGACAACGTGGCCCGCGCCACCATCGTGTCGGCCTTTCCGCTGACCGATCAGCAGCGCGATGAGCTCAAGGGCGCACTCGCCAAGCGTTACGGTCGCCAGATCGAGACGGTCGAAGAAGTTGACGCCAGCCTGCTCGGTGGCGCCCGCATCCTCGTCGGCGATCAGGTGATTGATCGCAGCGTCGTCGGCCAACTCAACAAGATGTCACGCCAGATCAAGGCGTAACCACCAAAAGAACAGACCTCCGTGCTGGAGTAAGCAATGAATTTGAATCCTTCTGAAATCAGCGAACTGATTAAGGCCAAGATCGCGAACCTCGATGTTGGCAGCGAAGTGCGGACCCAGGGCACGGTGGTCTCGGTGACCGACGGTATCTGCCGCGTGCATGGTCTTGCCGACGTGATGCAGGGCGAAATGCTCGAATTCCCAGGCAACACCTTCGGCCTCGCGCTGAACCTCGAGCGTGACTCGGTTGGCGCCGTGGTGCTGGGTGCCTACGAGCACATCACCGAAGGCGACGTCGTCAAGTCGACGGGTCGCATTCTGTCGGTGCCGGTCGGTCGCGAACTGATCGGTCGCGTGGTCAACGCGCTCGGCGAGCCGGTCGACGGCAAGGGCCCCATCAATGCGAAAGAAACCGACGTGATCGAAAAGGTCGCGCCGGGCGTGATCGCACGTAAATCGGTGTCGCAGCCGGTGCAAACGGGCCTCAAGTCGATCGACTCGATGGTGCCGGTCGGCCGCGGTCAGCGCGAACTGATCATTGGGGACCGTCAGACCGGCAAGACCGCCGTCGCAATCGACGCCATCATCAACCAGAAGGGCAAGGACCTGATCTGCGTTTACGTCGCGATCGGTCAAAAGGCCTCCACCATCGTCAACGTGGTGCGCAAGCTCGAAGAAGCTGGCGCCATGGCCTACACGATCGTGGTCGCTGCCTCGGCGTCGGACTCTCCCGCGATGCAGTACCTGTCGGCTTACGCCGGCTGCACGATGGGCGAATACTTCCGTGATCGTGGTGAAGATTCGCTGATCGTCTATGACGATCTGTCGAAACAGGCCGTGGCCTATCGTCAGATCTCGCTGCTGTTGCGCCGTCCGCCGGGCCGCGAAGCGTTCCCGGGCGACGTGTTCTATCTGCACAGCCGCCTGCTCGAGCGCGCCGCTCGCGTAAATGAAGATTACGTCGAGAAGTTCACCAAGGGCGCCGTCAAGGGCAAGACCGGCTCGCTGACCGCGCTGCCGGTCATCGAAACGCAAGCCGGCGACGTGTCGGCATTCGTTCCGACCAACGTGATCTCGATTACCGACGGCCAGATTTTCCTTGAGACCGATCTGTTCAACGCCGGTATCCGTCCCGCGATCAACGCCGGCATTTCGGTGTCTCGCGTCGGCGGTGCTGCTCAAACCAAGATCATCAAGAAGCTTGGCGGTGGCGTGCGCCTCGCGCTCGCGCAATACCGCGAACTCGCGGCCTTCGCACAGTTCGCATCCGACCTCGACGAAGCGACCCGCAAGCAGCTGGAGCGCGGCCGTCTGGTGACCGAACTCATGAAGCAGGCGCAATACGCCCCGCTGTCGGTATCGGAAATGGCGTTCACGCTGTTCGGCGTCAACAATGGCTACTTCGACGACGTGCCTGTTGCCAAGGCACTGGCTGCCGAGAAGGCGCTGCACAAGTACATGGCGACCAAGTACGCCGACCTGACCAAGCGCATCGAAGACACCAAGGATCTCTCGAAAGACGACGAAGCCGCGCTGCATGCTGCGGTGAAAGACTTCAAAGCCAACGGTTCCTACTAATCCTCCCGCCAAGTAAAAACAGCGAAAGCAAAAAATGGCTGGCTCAAAAGAGATTAGAACCAAGATCAAGAGCGTGCAAAACACGCGCAAGATCACCAAGGCGATGGAAATGGTCGCCGCATCCAAGATGCGCAAGGCGCAGGAGCGGATGCGTGCGGCTCGTCCGTACGCCGACAAGGTGCGCAACATCGCGGCGCACATGTCCGAGGCCAATCCCGAGTACCGTCATCCGTTCCTGATCAAGCGCAGCGGCAGCAGCAAGGCCGGCATGATCGTGGTGACGACCGACAAGGGCTTGTGCGGCGGTCTCAACACCAACATCCTTCGCGCGGTGGTCGCCAAGCTCAAGGAACTGGAAGCGGCCGGCAACAAGGTGCAAGTCACGGCGATCGGCAACAAGGGCTTCGGTTTCATGAACCGCATGGGTGCCACGCTGGTGTCGCACGTGATCGGTCTGGGTGACACGCCGCATCTCGAAAAGCTGATCGGCGCCGTCAAGGTGCAGCTCGACGCCTACGAAAAGGGTGAAGTGGATTCGGTGTATCTGGCATACACCCGGTTCATCAACACCATGAAGCAGGAAGCCGTGGTGCAGCAACTGCTGCCGCTTACGTCCGACAAGCTCGAGCAGAGCGCCGAAGAGAAGCGCGCCTACAGCTGGGACTACATCTACGAACCGGATGCGCAAACCGTCGTTGACGAATTGCTGGTCCGCTACGTGGAAGCCCTCGTGTATCAGGCCGTTGCCGAGAACATGGCGTCCGAGCAGTCGGCGCGCATGGTGGCGATGAAAGCCGCGTCGGACAATGCCAAAAATGTGATCGCCGAGCTGCAGCTTAGCTACAACAAGGCACGCCAGGCCGCCATTACCAAAGAACTCTCCGAGATCGTCAGCGGCGCAGCCGCGGTCTGATGAGCCGGAACCAAAGAACTAGCGATTGAAAAACAGGACAAGACGATGAGCACGAATCAAGGCAGTATCGTTCAGTGCATCGGCGCGGTGGTGGACATCGAATTCCCCCGCAGCGCGATGCCCAAGGTATATGACGCGCTGACGCTGGACGCCTCGGCCACCCACTCGGGTGTCGAAGCCGGTCTGACGTTCGAAGTGCAGCAGCAGCTGGGCGACGGCGTGGTGCGCACCATTGCGCTCGGCTCGTCGGACGGCCTGCGCCGCGGCATGGCCGTGAACAACACCGGCGCCGCGATCTCGGTGCCGGTTGGCAAGGCCACGCTGGGCCGCATCATGGACGTGCTCGGTCGCCCGATCGATGACGCCGGTGCCATCCCGACCGAAGAGCGTCGCGCGATCCATCAAAAAGCACCGCTGATGGAAGACCTGAAGCCGACCACCGAGTTACTCGAAACGGGCATCAAGGTGATCGACCTCGTGTGCCCGTTCGCCAAGGGCGGCAAGATCGGCCTGTTCGGCGGCGCCGGCGTGGGCAAGACCGTGACCATGATGGAGCTCATCAACAACATCGCGAAGCAATACGGTGGTTACTCCGTGTTCGCCGGTGTGGGTGAGCGTACGCGTGAGGGCAACGACTTCTACCACGAGATGGAAGAGTCGAAGGTGCTTGACAAGGTCGCGATGGTGTTCGGTCAGATGAACGAACCCCCGGGCAACCGTCTGCGCGTCGCGCTGACTGGCCTCACGATGGCCGAGAAATTCCGCGACGAAGGCCTCGACATCCTGTTCTTCGTCGACAACATCTACCGCTACACGCTGGCCGGTACCGAAGTGTCCGCACTGCTCGGCCGTATGCCTTCAGCCGTGGGCTACCAGCCGACGCTGGCCGAAGAAATGGGCCGCCTGCAGGAGCGCATCACGTCGACCAAGACTGGCTCGATCACCTCGATCCAGGCCGTGTACGTGCCTGCCGACGACTTGACCGATCCGTCGCCTGCGACCACCTTCCAGCACTTGGACGCCACTGTCGTGCTGTCGCGTGACATCGCCGCGCTGGGCATCTTCCCGGCTGTGGATCCGCTCGACTCGACGTCGCGCCAGATCGATCCGCTCGTGATCGGTGAACAGCACTACAGCTGCACGCGTTCCGTCCAGGCCACGCTGCAACGCTACAAGGAGCTCCGCGACATCATCGCGATTCTGGGCATGGACGAGCTGGCTCCCGAAGACAAGCTGGCCGTTGCGCGCGCGCGCAAGATCCAGCGCTTCCTGTCGCAGCCGTTCCACGTCGCCGAAGTGTTCACCGGTTCACCAGGCAAGTACGTGTCGCTCAAGGACACGATCCGCGGCTTCAACATGATCGTGAATGGCGAATGTGACCACCTGCCGGAGCAGGCGTTCTACATGGTCGGCACCATCGAAGAAGCGTTCGAAAAAGCGAAAACTCTTAACTAAGAGAAGCTGATGTCAACCATCCACGTAGACGTCGTCAGCGCGGAAGCCTCGATTTTCTCGGGCGAGGCGAAGTTCGTCGCGCTGCCAGGCGAATCGGGCGAGCTGGGCATCCTGCCCAAGCACACGCCGCTGATCACGCGCATCAAGCCGGGTGCTGTGCGCATCGAGAAAGCCGACGGTAGCGAAGAGTTCGTCTTCGTCGCCGGCGGCATCCTCGAAGTGCAGCCGAACGTGGTGACGGTACTCGCCGACACCGCGATCCGCGGCCACGACCTTGACGAAGCGAAGGCCAACGAAGCCAAGCAACGCGCCGAAGAGTCCTTGCGCAACAAGGATGCGGCGATTGACTACGCTGCCGCGCAGGCCGAACTGGCTTCCGCCGTGGCACAACTCGCGGCCATCCGCAAGCTGCGCCGAAAGTAAGCGAACGCTACGGTCGAAAAGAGGCGACTGCGGTCGCCTTTTTCTTTGGCGATTCTGGCGACTACCTGTGCTTGCGGTTGTGGAATGACGGCACGCTTGCAGCGTAGGGCCGCCAGCGTTCGCTACCATTGCGGTATGCAGTCGGCACCTTACTCGCAGCAAGCCCCCGTTGATCTCCTCGTCATCGGCGGTGGCATCAACGGCGCCGGCATTGCGCGCGATGCGATTGGGCGCGGCCTTTCGGTCCTCCTCGTTGAGAAGGACGACCTAGCTGCGCACACCTCGCAGTGGTCGTCGAAACTCATCCATGGTGGCCTGCGCTATCTGGAGAACTACGAATTCCGACTCGTTGGCGAAGCGCTGGCCGAGCGCGAGGTGCTGCTGCGCGTCGCCCCGCATCTGATCCGCCCCCTGCAATTCGTACTGCCACACGAGCCGCATCTGCGGCCGAAGTGGATGCTCCGCGCCGGCCTGTTTCTCTACGACCGGCTGGGTGGCTGGAGCGGCCAGAAGCAGACGCTGCCGAAGTCATTCGCTGCGAATCTCCGGAAAACCGCTGAGTCAAACTGGGGCGCCGGCCTCAAGGCGAAATTCACCGACGGCTTTGTCTACTCCGACGCACAGGTCAACGACGCTCGCCTCGTCGTTGAGAACGCGAAAGACGCCAGGGCACGTGGCGCTGATGTTCGGGTCGGTGTGCGCTTCGTAGGCGCGCAGCGTGTGCCGGCGCCAGAAGGCGCGAATGCACGTTCGATCTGGCAGGCAACCATCGAGGACGTGGCCACTGGCGCATGTGAGACAGTTCACGCCCGCGCGATCGTCAACGCCTCCGGTCCCTGGGTCAAGGCGTTGCTGTCGAGCATCGACACGCCGACGACCAGGGAAACGGTCAAACACGTCAAGGGCTCGCACATCATCGTGCCTCGCGTGCACGAATCGCCGCACGCCTACATTCTGCAGAACAGTGACGGCCGCATCGTCTTCGTCATCCCGTACTTTGAACGCTTTTCGCTGATCGGCACTACCGACGTGCCCGTCGCTGAATACGAAACGCCCGCGATCACTGACGACGAAACACAGTATCTGCTCGATCTCGCCAACACTTACCTCGCCAAATCGCTCACGCGGGACGACATCGTTGCGACCTACGCCGGTGTGCGACCGCTCTACGACGACGGCGACGACAACCCGTCCGCGATCACTCGCGACTACACGCTGAAGCTCGACGCCCAAGCGGATTCACAGGGCGCCGGTGCACCGGGTGCGCCGCTGCTAAACATCTACGGTGGCAAGATCACCACCTATCGCAAACTCGCTGAACACGCGCTGGAAAAGCTGCTGCCATTCTTTCCCAATGCCAGCCGCGCATCGTGGACGCATGCGCCGCTGCAAGCCGGCGCAACGCCCGACGCGTTGGCGGATGTCGCTCAAGCATTGCAATCCAGAGGACTCACTGCGGCGTACGCCAATCGCCTGATGCATCGTTATGGCCTCGCCGCAGAATCTGTGATCGCCCAAGGTACCGGCGAGATATTTGACGACACATTCAGCGAAGCCGAAATTCCGCATCTGCGTGACCATGAGTGGTCACGTTCTGTCGATTCCATGTTGCAGCGGCGCACCAAGACAAATCTGCTGGCGAGCGCCGAGAGCTTGCCACGCATCCATGCGGCCATCGCGACCGCGTTGAAATGACGTCGACGCCACGCCTGCAACCGCTCGCGACGCTGGACAAACAGGCGCTCGCTCGCGTCGACTATCTGCTGTTCGATGTCGACGAAACCTTCACCACGCACGGCCTGATGCACGCCGAGACCTATGCCACGCTGTTCGCGCTGCGCGATGCGGGAATCACCGCCGTACCGGTGACCGGGCGCCCTTCGGGTTGGGGCAATGTCATGCTGTCCACCTGGCCCATCGAAGCCTGCGTCACCGAGAACGGTGGCGTCATCTCGTGGAAGGATCATGAAAGTGGCCGCGCCATCCAGCGTGTGATTCACGAGGAACATCGCGGCACGGGTTACATCGAAAAATTGCGGCAGTTCGGCGCGCGGATCGCTACGCGGTTCCCGCAGGTGAAGGTGAGCGCTGATCAACCCTATCGCCTCACCGATCTCGCGATCGACTATGCCGAGCAGGTGCCGCGGGCGGCGGACGACATCGTTGGACAGATCGTCACGCTGATGCGCGCAGAGGGCTACCTCACCGCAGTAAGCAGCATCCACATTCACGCCTACTATCCAGCCAACGAAAAGGCCGATGGCGTCTACCCGTTGATGCAGCAGGCGTTTGGGCTCAGCCGTGACGATGTGCACGCGCGCGCGGCGTTTATCGGTGATTCCCCGAACGATGCCTCCCTGTTTGCTGCAGTGCCGCTGTCGGTGGGCGTTGCCAATGTGCAGACGGCGCTGGCGAAAATTCCGGTTGCGCCGGCATGGCTGTGCTCACGAGATTGCGGTGCGGGCTTCGTCGAGTTTGCCAATCACCTGCTCGCGGCCCGCCGCATCGGAGTCCAATGATGATGGTTGTGCTGCGCGTCGCTGCATTGCTGCTGCTTGGGGTGGTCTCGGCTTTCATGCTCTGGATAATGTTTGTCAACCTCGCCGGTCGCGAGAACTCGCGCTGGTTTGGCGGTAGACCGGGCACGCTGGGGGTGCGCGACGGCAAGCTAGCACCGCCCAAAAGCACGCCCAACAGCGTGGTCAGTGAAGGCATTGACCCGGCACATCCCGCGTATGTCGCGCCCATCACCTACAGCGGCGATTCCTCGGTCGCGATGGCACGACTCGGCGGCGTGCTGCAGCGCCTGGGCGGCGTGACCCTGATCCGGGTCGAACCGACTTATCTATACGCCGAGTGCCGAACCAAAACCATGCGCTTTGTTGATGATTTCGAAGCGCGCATCGACCCTGTCGCGCACGTCATTCACGTCCGCTCTGCGTCCCGGCTTGGGCGCAGCGATCTGGGCGTCAACCGCGCCCGCGTTGAGCTGGTGAGACGCGAGTTTGTGGCGGCAGCGGCTGCTGCGGCCAATTGACACAGCGAGCGGGAAATTCAAGACATTGGCATGATGCCCACTGATGTCGTTGTCGCAATGAAACTGCGTCGGCGTTCTCCAGCGTGCGGTGCCAAAATCTCATTCGTAAATAGCCTAGTGCGCGCTGCAGTCGCGGCACGCTCAATTTCTCCGGGGGCCTCCATGAATCGCGTTGTTGAGCGGTGCGGCAGTTTCGTTCGCATCATTGTCAGTGTTTGCTGTGTAGCCGCTACTGCGATGTGTGAAACCGCGTTTGCGGCTGATGCGCCTGGCTTGGCGCTCGCCGGCAGCAAAGGCCAGGTTGAGACCACTGCCAGCATCATGGCACGCGCTGCGGTGACCCCACCCGCCGGACCAAGGCCCGTACTCCGGCTGCAATACCCAGATCGCAGCCAATTGCCGGACAATCCTGCCGCGCCTGCAACCTCGGGGATATCGGGCGGCGATATTCCCAAGGCGTCCGACGTAAGGAAGGCATCGCATACGACCGGCCTCTCGTTCGATGCAGTGACGCTTTCTGATACAGGCAACTTCCCGCCCGACTCAATGGGGACGGTCGGCCCGACGCAGTTCATCGCGGCAACCAATGGTCGCATCCGATCGTTCACCAAGGCAGGCGTTGCCGACAGCGTTCTCGACGTCGATCCGAACGTGTTCTTTGCGTCGGTCATGACGCCGGTCGCGGGCGCCGTGGTTCTCAACTTCACCAGCGACCCACAGATACGCTACGACCGCTTTACGGGGCGGTGGTACATCAGCATCATCGACATCCCGTGCACCAACGCTACCTGTACGACCACGGCGCCCAACCGCTGGCTGCTTGCAGTCAGCAACAATGGCACCATTTCCGGCAGCACGATCTGGTCGTTCTTTCAGTTTCAGGCCGATCCGGATCCCGGCACCAATTTCTGTGACTACCCTTCACTGGGCGTTGATGTCAACGCGCTCTACGTCGGCTGCAATATGTTCAGCAATGCCGGCTCCTTCCAGGGCACGAACGGCTACGTCATTCGCAAGTCATCGATTCTCGGTGCCGGGCCTATCACAGTGACCATGTTTGCGAATATGGTGTCGGGTGGTGCGGGCTCCGGGCCATTTGCACCAAGGGGTGTCGACAATTACGACGCCACAGCCACGGAAGGGTACTTCGTCGGCCCTGACAACGCCACGTTCAGCACCCTGATGTTCCGTCGGATCAGCAATCCCGGATCGGCCACGCCCACCATCTCTGCCAACATCAGCATGACGGTGCCGACCACCACGTTTCCGAACCGTGTAGAACATGCCGGCAATACTGGCGGCGCGAATGGCAATCTCGATAGCCTGGATGACCGCCTGTACGCTGCGATGATTCGCAATGGGCGCTTGTGGACCGCGCACAATTTTCGCGTTAGTGCTGCGGGCGTCGCCAGCACCGCAGCCGCGGCTCGCAACGCTGTCCGCTGGTATGAGGTGCAGAACCTGACCACTACGCCGACCCTCGTTCAGTCCGGGACTGTGTTCGACAACGCTGCCACACGTGCGGCAGCCAGGCAATACTGGATTCCGTCAATTGCGGCTAGCGGACAGGGCCATGCGGTTGTCGGTTTCAGCATGGCGGGCGTTGTGGGGGCCACCCCTGCCTACGCCAGCCGCCTCGCCGGTGACACGCTCGGCACCATGGACGCACCGCCCACCACCGCAGCGACCACTTTTGGCACCACCACGTCCAACTACAACCCGGCTGCGGATCCCGGTGGCGGCTCCGGCCGCCGCTGGGGTGACTACTCCTACACCGTCGTTGATCCGATTGACGACATGACGATCTACACCGTGCAGGAGTACAACCAGGCGTTGAACAGCTACGCAGTCCGCGTTGGCAAGCTGCTTTCACGGCCACCAGCGACGCCGACCTGCTCGGGCAGTCCGATCACTTTCACCGGTCCGACCGGCAATGTTGTCATCAATGCCACATCGACAGCAGGCTCCGGTTTTTACGATCCGGGCGCCAATTTGCCCCCACCCGCATTGCCGTTTAGTCACATCAGTGCAACGGTCACCAACGCGACCGTCAACAGCGTCACCTACAACTCACCGACCCAAGTCACGCTCAACATCACAGCGCTGGCCTCCGGTTTGCAAAATGTCACGATCACCAATCCCGATGGACAAAGCGTGACGGCCAACGGCTGCATTAGCGTTCAAGCCGCTGATCTCGGCATCACCGTCACAGACGGCGTCACGACGGCGACGCCGGGTGGATCTGTCACCTACACCATCACCGCGTCCAACGCTTCGTCGGTCGCAGCCACTGGCGCTACAGTGGCGGATACGTTCCCGGCTGTTCTGACGTGTACCTGGACATGCGTCGGCGCTGGCGGCGGCACCTGCACGGCCAGCGGCGCCGGCAACATCAGCGACACCGTCAATTTGCCAGCGGGTGCCAGCACCACCTATACCGCGGCTTGTGCAATCTCTGCCGCCGCGACTGGCACGTTGAGCAATACCGCGACCGTCACCATTGCCGGCGATCCCAATGCGGCGAACAACAGCGCGACGGATACTGACACGCTGACGCCGCAGGCCGATTTGTCGATCACCAAGACGGACGGCGTGACGACTGCGACGCCAGGCGGCTCGGTCACGTACACCATCACTGCCAGCAACGCCGGCCCGAGCAACGCGCCCGGCGCGACAGTCGCTGATACATTCCCGGCGAGCCTCACCTGCACGTGGACCTGCGTTGGCGCCGGCGGCGGCATTTGCACGGCCAGCGGTTCAGGCAACATCAGCGATACAGTCAATCTGCCGGCGGGTGGTAGCGTGACCCATACGGCGAGCTGCACTATCTCCGCGAGTGCGACCGGGACGCTTAGCAATACCGCGACCGTCGCTGCACCTGGTGGTGTCACCGACCCGACACCGGGAAACAATAGCGCGACTGACAGTGACACCCTCTCGGCAAGCGCTGATTTGGCAATCACGGTGACTGATGGGGTGACGACGGCAACGCCGGGTGGATCAGTGACCTACACCATCACGGCCAGCAACGCCGGCCCCAGCGGAGTCACTGGCGCGACGGTTGCCGATACTTTCCCGGCGAGTCTCACCTGCACCTGGACCTGCGTGGGCGCTGGCGGTGGCACCTGCACCGCCAGCGGCTCCGGCAACATCAGCAACACGGTGAATTTGCCAGCGGGTGGCAGCGTGACTTACACCGCGAGCTGCGCGATCATGGCGAGCGCGATAGGGACGCTGAGCAACACCGCAACAGTGACTGCGCCCGGCGGCGTTACTGACCCAACACCGGGCAACAACTCGGCAACCGATACAGACACGCTCTCTGCCAGCGCTGATCTGGCGATCACGGTGACTGACGGCGTGACAACGGCCACGCCGGGCGGATCGGTGACCTACACCATCACTGCGAGCAACGATGGACCGAGCAACGCACCCGGTGCAACTGTGGCCGACACGTTCCCGGCAAGCCTCACGTGCACGTGGACCTGTGTCGGTGCCGGTGGAGGGACTTGCACTGCAAGTGGCTCCGGCAACATCAGCAACACCGTGAACCTGCCTGTGGGTGGCAGCGTGACTTACACCGCGAGTTGCGCGATCTCGGCGAGCGCGACCGGGACACTGAGCAACACCGCAACAGTGACTGCGCCTGGCGGCGTCACTGACCCAACACCGGGCAACAACTCGGCAACTGACACCGACACGCTCGCTGCGAGCGCCGATCTGGCGATCACCAAAACTGACGGAGTGACAACGGCCACGCCGGGCGGATCGGTGACTTACACCATTACTGCGAGCAATGCCGGACCGAGCAACGCGACTGGTGCAACGGTGGTGGATACGTTCCCGGCCTCGCTCACCTGCTCGTGGACTTGCGTAGGTGCCGGTGGCGGCACCTGTACGCCCAGCGGATCCGGCAACATCAACAGCACTGTTAACCTGCCGGCCGGTGGTAGCGTCACCTACACAGCAAGCTGTGCGATCTCTGCTGCGGCCACAGGCACGCTGAGCAACACGGCAACCGTCGCCGCCCCTGGCGGCGTGACCGACCCCGCTCCCGCCAATAACTCGGCAACCGATACCGATACCTTGTCGGCGAGTGCTGATCTGGCAATCACCATCACCGATGGGGTGACAACCGCAACACCTGGCGGTTCTGTCACGTACACGATCACGGCCAGCAATGCCGGACCGAGCAACGTGACCGGTGCGACAGTCGCCGACACGTTCCCGGCAAGTCTCACCTGTACGTGGACCTGCGTCGGCGCTGGTGGCGGCACCTGTACCGCCAACGGCTCCGGCAACATCAACAACACCGTTAATTTGCCGGTTGGCGCCAGCGCGACATACACGGCAAGTTGTGCAATTTCGGCAGCAGCCACGGGCACGCTGAGCAACACGGCAACCGTCGCCGCGCCGGGTGGTGTGAGCGATCCCGCTCCCGCCAACAACGCTGCAACTGACACAGACGCACTTGCCGGCAGCGCCGATCTCGCGATCACCATGACCGACAGCGTAACTACTGCCGTACCGGGCGGATCGCTGACTTACACGATCACCGCCAGCAACGCCGGACCCAGCAACGCCAGCGGCGCCACCGTGAGTGACACCTTCCCGGCTTCCCTTACCTGCACCTGGACTTGCGTTGGCGCCGGTGGCGGCACCTGCCCTGCATCTGGCAGCGGCAACATTGCCAGCAGCGTCAATGTGCCCGCCGGGGCCAGCGTCACCTTCACCGCCACTTGCGCTGTGTCGGCGACAGCGATCGGCAACATAAGCAATACGGCGACCGTCGCCGCTCCCGCTGGCGTCACGGACCCGACCTCAGGCAACAACTCGGCCACCGACGTCGACACCGTGGTTGGTTCCCAAGTGACGGCCACAAAAACAGCGTCGGGTACTTTTGTGGTGGGCAGCACTGTCACTTACACGATCATCCTGGGCAACGCTGGCCCCGGCCCGCAAGGTGACAACCCTGGCAACGAGTTGACCGATGTCTTGCCAGCGACGCTGGCGCTGATTTCCGCAACTGCCAGCAGCGGTACAGCGGTGGCAAGCGTTCCGACCAATACGGTCACATGGAACGGGTCCATCCCGGCCGGTGGGTCGGTAACGATCACCATCACTGCGACGATCCTGCCCGCCGCGAATGGTGCTTCCGTCTCCAATCAGGCAACGGCTGCGTTCGATGCCGATGGCAATGGCAGCAACGAATCGTCGGCCTTGAGCAACGATCCGCGACAGGTGGGCAGCAACAATCCAACGGTTATCTTCGTTGCCGATACACGTGTGATTCCGGCCTTGTCGCCACTCGCACTCGCGTTGTTGGTGCTTATGCTCGCGACGCTCGCAACCCTGGCTGGCAGGCGCATCCGTTCGCGCATTGCTGGCCATGGCAAATGATTGATTGAGCGAATTGGGGCGCGGGGCCGATATTCCCTGGTGGCCAGCGCCCGGTCACGTTTTGACAAGCAGGCCGAAATTGGCGAAAATACAAGGCTTCGCAAAGCAGGCGCCACAAAAGTGCGCTGCGCTGGTGAAACGGCGCTTTAGCTCAGTCGGTTAGAGCGATGGAATCATAATCCACAGGTCCGGGGTTCGAGTCCCTGAAGCGCCACCAGATTCAAGACGCCGCGACAGCGGCGTTTTTCATTGTCGAGCTGCAAAGACCGCCGGCTCGCCCACCTGCCACCCCCAGTCATCATCCAGCGGGTAGATCGGCCGTGGCACATGCTGATACGGCACATTCTTCAGCACGGGTGTGGTGAGCCCCGGCACGTCAACCTCGACGATCTGCGCATCGGGGAAAAACTCGTCTGCCCAGGCGCGGAAGTGGCCGCGTGACTTGATGATCAGCGATCGCTGCTGGCGGATATCGACGCCGAGCGCTTCCATGAACACCGGGTCTTTCGCCTGTTGCCGGACGCTGACGACGATCACGTCGATACCGCCGACCCGCAACCGGGCGCAAGGACCAAGGCTGATGGCGTGACCAGCTGCAATACCGCGACGGCCGATGAATTCACCGTCGTGCAACTGCGCGACGGTCGCCTCTGCCTCGAAGTGACCCGACAGTGGGTGCGTTTCGTCGCGATTGAACCGCGCATGAAAGCGCGTACCGACGCCCAGCTGATGCGCCTCGGCCGCCAGCGCCGGATCGTAGAAAATCGCCAGCGTGCAACCGGTCACGCCCGCTTCGTGAAATGCCTTGAGGATCCACACGGTATTGGCGCGGCCGCCGCCACCCGCGTTGTCGGCGACGTCGGCAAACAGCAGCGCTGGCGCCGATTCGTCGCGCGCGACCGCAAGCGCCTGCTGCGTCGCGCCGGCCAGCGTGGTCAGGCGCGGCACGTAGCGGGCGCGATCGGCCCACGCCCGCGTCGCGACGTCGGTCGCGGTGGCGCGTGCAGCGTCGGCCGTCTGCGCACACACGATCACGCTCATGCCCGCTTTCGGCGTATCGCCCAGTGTGAAGCCAGACAGGACGCTCACGTTACGCAGGTCGTCATTCAATAGTGATTGACCGTAGTGAATGATGTCGCCGTACGGCGTACTGGCACACGGCTTGCGCTCGGTGTTCTGGGTGACCGATGGCGGAATGAACGGCAGCTTCACAAACGCGCGATGCCAGCGGCGACCGCTCGCCAGCGACTCACGCAACGCCTGCGCACACTCGGCACCACGCTCGTGCGTGTCGATATGCGGATTGGTCAGGTAGGCCGCAAGATAGTCGGCAAGCTGCACCATGGCCGCGGATACATTGCCGTGCAGATCGAGTGTGGCCAGCACAGGCACAGCATCGCCCACGACGGCGCGCACCGCCGCGAGCATTGCGCCGTCGGGATCGGGCTCGACGGTCGCTATGGCGGCACCATGCAGCGAGAGGAACACCGCATCAAGCGGCCCCTCAGCGAGCGCAGCTTGCAGCGAGGCGACAGTGGAGGCGATGACCGCATCAAACCACGCCTGATCGACCGGGCCACTGGCGCCCACCGCCGCTGCGATCATTGGGACTGGTGTCCACGCGCCAGTCCGCTGCATCTCGTTATGAAAACCGGCCAGACAGCCTGGTGAGCGTGGATGCTCGCTGGCAAGATCGGCCAGCAACGCATTGGGTTCAATCAGTACGTTCTGCGCGAACTCCTCGCGGGTGGCGACCGGGGAATGGGCATTCGACTCGAGCATGAAACTGCCGATGGCGACACGTGGGTTGGCGGTAGGTGGAATTTTTTGCTCGGTGTTCATCTTGAATGCTGTAGCTTCCTATTGCCGTCATCCTCGCGAAGCGGGGATCCAGTGGTCGGTGTTTCCTCATGAGGTGTACCCCGCGTTCCCCGTGACCGGCTGGATTCCCGCCTGCGGCGAGAATGACGTCAAATCGGTTTATTGGTCAGGACTTGTAGATTATGAGTATTCGTTTTGTTGCTGCTGCGCTCGCGTTTCTATCCTGCGTGCTGTCGACGTGGAGCGGCGCACAAACTCTCACGCTGGGCACGAAACTGGAGCTCAATACGCTTGATCCGCACTTCTTTAACGCCTTCCCGACCGGATCGTCGCACTCGACGATCTACGAGGCGCTGGTCAGCAACGATGAAAACCAGAAGCTGCAACCGGCGCTCGCAACCAGCTGGAAGATTGTCAACGACACGACGTGGGAATTCAAACTGCGCAAGGGCGTGAAGTTTCATGACGGCAGTGACTTCACCGCTGACGATGTGATAGCGACCTACGAACGCGTGCCCAACGTGCCGAACTCGCCGAACTCGTTTGCGCAGTTTGTACGTGGCATTGCCAGCATCAGCAAGCAGGGAGATGACACGCTTGTCATCCGTACGAAACAGCCGAACCCTAAGCTCGCGTTCGAGCTGTCGCGGGTGCTGATCGTGCCGGCGAAAATTGCCAGGAGCGCAACGACCGCGGATTTCAATTCGACCAGGGCCGCAATTGGCACCGGACCGTACAAGGTCAGCGAATGGGTGAACGGTGACCGACTCGTGCTCACGCGCAACGACGCCTACTGGGCGGGCAAGCAGCCTTGGGCAAAAGTCACCGAAAAAGTCATTGCCAAGGACCCGACCCGCGTCGCGGCGCTGCTGACCGGCGAGGTCGACGCTATCGACCTGCCCGCGATTGCCGACCTGCCGCGCCTGCGCAACGACAAGCGCTTCACGCTCAGCAAGGGCCCGGCTGGCCTCGTGCACTACATCGCGCTGGATTCGGCGCGCGACGTCTCGCCGAACGTGACCGCGAAAGACGGCAAGCCGCTCGCGAAAAATCCGTTGAAAGACTCGCGTGTGCGCAAGGCGCTGTCACTCGCGATCAACCGCAACGCCATTACCGAGCGCCTGATGGAAGGCAGTGCCGTGCCGGCCTCGCAGTTGGTGCCCACCACCTATCCCGGGACCAGCCAGAAGCTCAAGCCCGACGCTTTCGATCTGGCCAAAGCGCAGGCGCTATTGAAAGAAGCCGGGTGGAGCGACGGCTTCCGCATCGTGCTGACCGCCACCAACGATCGCTATCCAAACGATGCTGCCATCGCGCAAACGATTGCCCAGATGTGGACCAAACTTGGACTCAAGGCCGAGGTCGAGGCGATCCCGGGCAGCGTGTTCTTCGGTCGCGCCAGCAAGCAGGACTTCAGCGCGTTCGCCGCGCAATACGGGTCCGAGGAGGCCGGATCAGGTATCCGAGCACTGATCATGACGCCGGACCCGGCCATCGGCGCTGGCACCGCCAACCGTACCCGCTACAGCAACAGCAAGGTCGACGCGCTGGCACGCGAGGCGCTGATGCAGATGGACGAGACCAAGCGCAGCGCCTGGCTGGAAAAGGCGATCGAGGTGGCCATCGAGGATCAGGCCTTCATCCCGGTTTTCTACCCGATCTTCGACTACGCTGCGAAGAAAGGCCTGAAGGTCACCCACCGGCCCGAGCGGCGGTTCAATGCGCTGATGGTGAAGCCTGAGAAGTAGCCGTCACCAAGTCCTTGCTGGTTGCTGCGCCTGCAGGGCGCGCGAGCGTAAGGATCCTGCCAGCAGCTTCTCCAGTGTGTTCAGTCGGGAAGGTGCTCCGCTGTCGGCGTAGTTGCCGGCATCCGGGCAGAGATTGATGGCGCGGATCACCCAGTCGTTCGGCCCCACGTCCAGCACATTGATGCAGCCGGGGCTGTGCTCAATGCGGCCGAAATAGTCGTTGCCGGCGCCGAGCGCGTGCGACAGGATGACGTTGTTGACCAGCCCATGCAGCACCAGCAGCGCGCTGTCCCAGTTTGGGTCGGCCTGCAGCTCGCGCAGCTTCGGCAGCACCCGCTCCTGCACTTCGCGCACTGTCTCGCCGTTGCCAAAGCGACCGTCGGGGCCGACCCTGGGCTCGGTCAGCGCGAGGAAGGCACGCGGCAGGTCGGCCGTTGCGATGCCGCTGGTGCCGCCGGATTTCATTTCGCGCCAGGCCTCCACCTTGGCCGGTTCGCCGGCGACGCCTGCGGCAGCGAGCACGCGCGAGGCCGTCTCCTGCGTGCGCGGCAGCGTGCTGGCGTACACACGGTCGAACTTCTTCACACCCAGCGCGGCGAGGTATTTGCCCGCCGCATCGGCCTGTGCACGGCCCTTCTCGCTGAGCACCACCAGATCCGGGTCAGCCACTGGCTTGCCCTGGGCGTCGAAATACACCACATCGCCGTGCCGCAGCAGATAGATGCGGCGTCGTTGCGGCGGCGTCCACGGCGCGGCGGTCACTGCATCGGCGGTTGCGGCCGGGCGCGTCGGCGCCGGTTGCGCGCTGGCGATGCCGACAGCAAGCCCGGCGCTCAGGCCCGTGGCGGCAAAAGCCGCCAGCAAAAACCGGTGGGCCGTGGCGTGGCGCACAGATTGGTTCGATAGCGAAAGAACGGCGTGCATGGGCGCTCCACGACAGACTGAACGCCGCATTGTGGCACCCGCATGGAGCCGATGGCTCCACAAATTTCGGCCGGGCATACGGAGGCAACTATTCAGTAAAACCCGCATTCCATCTGGGCTCAGCAACCGGAAATGCAAAAAGTCGGTTTCCAGCGTTTCTCCCTTCTTTGCCCTGTACCGACGCCATTTCATCAAAAAGCTGCTTGTCTCAACGGCAGCGCAGACAGGCCACTAGAGCCACCTTTCTATCGATTTTTCGTGCAATCTCGCCAAACTTTCAGGCAGAATCAAACAATTGTTTGAATCAATCGATTCAAAGCGCGGATAACCCAAGCGGCGGCCGGTGAACTGGCTGGCCGTCCGGCAACCCCGCAACACACTGGTAACGCATCACGTCACAAGGGGGACACCATGGCGTTCGAAATGCTGATGAATAGCAACTTTCCGGCACTGAAGATCCGCGAACGGCAGACCGGCGCGGCACGCAACGATGGTCGCGTCGCGACCAAGACGCGCATCCTCGCCGCCACCGAAAAACTCTTCATCCAGCACGGCTACGACGCCACCAGCCTGCGCGCCATCACCACCGAGGCGGCGGTCAACCTGGCCGCGGTGAACTATCACTTTGGCAGCAAGGAGGAACTGTTCGCGCTGGTGCTCACCACCCGCCTTGACGTGCTGAATCTCGAACGCGTGCGCCTGCTCGATGCACTGGAAGCCGCCGGCGCCGACGCTGCGCACAGCGTGGAGCAACTGATCACGGTGATGTTCCTGCCGGCCCTGCAACTGGCGCGCGACGCCGAGCGCGGTGGCAGTGACTTCCTCAAACTGCTCGGCCGCGCCTACGCCGATCCGTCGCCTTTCGTGCGTGACCTGCTGGCCGAGCGCTATGCCGCGCAGGACACCCGCTTCGTGCAGGCGTTTGCCAAGGCCTTGCCGGACCTGGCGCCACAGGATCTCACCATGCGCTTGCACTTCGTGCTCGACGCCATTTCATCCACACTCGCCAGCGAAGACGCGCGCAAACTGATGACCACGCTCGCCAGCACCAGCAACGGCGCGCTGGAGGAAGACGCAGCCGTGCTCGCCCACCTTGCACCCTTCCTCGCCGGCTCCCTGCGCGCCCGCGTGAACCAGAACGCCCAGGTCCGTGCCATCCGCGCGGTGCTCGCGTTCGCGTGATCAACACTCAAGAAACACAGACAAGGATTCAGCATGGCATCCGCCCTTCGTGAACCCATTTACGTCGTTGACGGCACCCGAACGCCGTTCCTGAAGGCGAAGAACGCGCCGGGGCCGTTCTCCGCGTCCGACCTCGCCGTCGCCGCCGGTCGTGCGCTGCTGGCGCGACAACCGGTCGATCCCAAAGCGCTGGACGAGGTGATTCTCGGCTGCGCCAACCCGTCGCCGGATGAAGTGAACATTGGCCGCTACGTTGCCATGCGCCTCGGTTGTGGTGACAAGGTGACCGGCTGGACGGTGATGCGCAACTGCGCCAGCGGCATGCAGGCGCTCGACTCGGCGATCAACAACATGCTCGCGGGCCGCAGCGAACTGGTGCTCGCCGGTGGCGTTGACGCCCTCTCGCGGGCGCCGCTGCTCTACAGTGAAAAGATGGTGCTCTGGTTCGCCGCACTCGCCAGTGCGCGCACCATGGGCCAGAAGGTTGGTACCTTTGCCAAACTGTCACCTGCCGCGCTGCTGTCGCCGGTCATCGCGTTGATGAAGGGCCTGACCGATCCGAAGGTGGGCCTGCTGATGGGGCAGACCGCCGAGAACATCGCATTCCGCTTTGGCATCACCCGCGCCGAGATGGACGCATTCGCCGCCGAGAGCCACAAGCGCGTGCTGGCGGCGCAAGCGGAGGGCCGCTTCAAGGACGAACTGGTGCCGCTGATTGACGGCAAGGGCAACGTCTATGCAGCAGATGACGGTGCTCGCAGCGATTCGACGCCCGAGAAACTGGCCAAACTCAAACCCTTCTTCGACAAGAAGTACGGCAACGTGACGCCGGGCAACAGCTCGCAGATCACCGATGGTGGCGTATGGCTGCTGCTGGCGACCAGGGCGGCTGTAGAGAAGAACAACCTCTCCGTGCTTGGCAAGATCACCGACACGCAGTGGGCGGGCTGCGACCCGGCGCAGATGGGCCTCGGCCCGGTGTACGCGTCCACGCCGATCCTCAAGCGCAACGGGCTCGGCCTCAACGACCTCGACAGCATCGAGATCAACGAGGCCTTCGCGGCGCAGGTGCTCGCGTGCAAGCGCGCGTGGGAGGATGAGAAGTTCTGCAAGGACGAGCTTGGCCTCGATGGTGCGCTCGGTTCGATCGACATGAACAAGCTCAACGTTGACGGCGGCGCTGTAGCGCTGGGTCACCCGGTCGGCGCCTCCGGCGCCCGCATCGTGCTGCATGCGCTCAAAACTCTCAAGCGCACCGGGGGCAAGCGCGCTCTCGCGACCATTTGCATCGGTGGCGGGCAGGGCGGCGCCATGTTGGTAGAGGCTGCCTAGAACCCCTCCCCCTCGTGGGGGAGGGGTAGGGGAGAGGGGGCGGTGGCGAAATGGCCAGCGCGAGCGGGATATCAACCGTCACCCTCTCCCCGGCCCTCTCCCCTCAAGGGAGAGGGAGCAAAACTGCGACACACAGGAATTGACATGACTTACGAAAACTTCAAACTCCGTACCGACGAGCAGGGCATCGTCTGGGTCGGCATCGACGTGGCAGGCAGCAACGTCAACACGATGGGCACGCCGGTGCTGGCCGAGCTGGCCAGGCTGCTTGACGAATTTGACGCGCAGCCGCCGAAGGGTGTGGTGTTCCATTCGCTGAAGTCTTCCGGCTTCATCGCCGGCGCCAACATTCAGGAGTTCGAGGCTATCGGCAAAACCAACGATGTTGCCGCAGCGACCAAACTGATCCTCACCGGCTACGACCTCTACGACCGCCTCGCGGTCGTGAAATACCCGACCCTTGCCCTGATCAAGGGCTTCTGCATGGGTGGCGGCCTGGAGTTGGCAATGGCCTGCCGCTACCGTGTGGCGGTCGACGATCCCGGCACGCGCATGGGTCTGCCCGAAGTGATGCTTGGCATCCTGCCGGCGTGGGGTGGTGTCAAACGCCTGCCGCAACTGGTCGGCGCGCCGGCCGCGTTTGACCTGATGCTCTCTGGCAAGACCGTTGACGCGAAGAAGGCAAAGAAGCTCGGCCTCGCCGACGAAGCCGTGCCGCCGCGCATCATGTGGAACACGGCCAGCGGCGTGCTCGCTGCCTCCCCGACGCCGCGCACCCTGCCCTTCGCACAAAACCTCATGACCAACGGCTTCCTGCGCGGCTACGTCGCCTCGCAGGCGAAGAAGCAGGTCGCCAAGCGTGCGCGCCCGGAGCACTATCCGGCCCCGTACGCGATCATCGATCTCTGGCAGAAGTACAACGGTGATGTGCACAAACCTGCGGCGACCGAATCCTGTTCGATGCAGTCGCTGCTGTCGCATTCCACGGCGAAAAACCTGATCCGCGTGTTCGGCCTGCGTGAAAAGCTCAAGGCGCAGGCCAAGGGTATCGACTTCAAGGCAAAACATGTGCACGTGATCGGCGCCGGGGTCATGGGCGGTGACATCGCTGCGTGGTGCGCACTGCGCGGCATCACTGTCACGCTGCAGGATCTCGATGCGGCCCGTATCGCGCCCGCGATCAAGCGTGCGGCCGACATGTACAGGAAGCGCCTGCGCGACGAACGCCGAATCCGCGACGCCATGGACCGTCTGCAGCCGGACGTGACCGGCGACGGCGCGAAGAAAGCCGACGTGATCATCGAGGCGATCGTCGAGAACCTCGGCGTCAAGCAGAAGGTGTTCGCGGAACTTGAGGCGAAAGCGCGCCCGGACGCCATTCTCGCCACCAACACGTCATCAATCCCGCTCGAACAGATTGCCACGGCGCTTGCCAATCCGGCGCGCCTCGTCGGTGTGCACTTCTTCAACCCGGTCGCGCAGATGATGCTGGTGGAGATCATCAGCGGTGCACAGACCAATCCGGACGTGGCGCGTAACGCCACCGCCTTTGTCGATCAGATCGACAAGCTGCCGCTCGCCTGCAAGAGCGCGCCAGGCTTCTGGGTTAACCGCATTCTTGCGCCCTACCTCACCGAGGCGATGCGCTGCCTCGACGAAGGCATCACGCCCGAGACACTCGACGAAGCCGCGCTCGCGTTCGGCATGCCGATGGGGCCGGTGGAACTGGCTGATGTGGTCGGCCTCGACGTCTGCGCCGCAGTGGGTCAGGTCGTGGGTGGTGAAGAAGCGCTCAGGAACGCGCCGAAGAAACTCGCCGCGAAGCTCGAAGCGAAGGAACTCGGCAAGAAGACCGGTAAGGGCTTCTACACCTGGGTCAGCGGCAAGCCGCAGAAAGGCAGCGCCAGCGCGGTGCCGGCAGGACTCACCGAGCGCCTGATCACGCCGATGCTCAACGAGGCGAACAAAGCCCTGGCTGAAGGGGTAGTGACTGACAGTGACCTGGCCGATGCCGGTGCGATCTTCGGTTGCGGATTTGCGCCGTTCACCGGCGGTCCATTCAACTATCAGCGATCAAAGTCCGCGTAGGCAGCGCTGAGCGCACGCAGTTCAGCTGATGCGACGCTCGGCGATGTAGTACACCACCTGCCCCGGTCCAACGTGTTTGCTGGCCGGCGCATTGAGCGACAGGCCGTTGCCACGCGCGTCATCGGCAACGGCGACCACGGTGGCGTTGTGCCGCAGCTTGTAGTCGCTCATCAATTCGCCATACGTCGTCAGCGCAGCGTTGTCCGGAATCTTCAGACTGAATAGCGCGCTGCCGGTCATCACCGACAGCAAATCGTGATGCACGCGGGAGCTGCCAGGGTCCTGCGCGGCACGCACCAGCATCGCCGTGTCGGCACTGACCATTGCCTCCGCACGCGGGCAATGAGCGACCAGCAGATCGGCAAATGCCTGTTGCTGGAAGTGCGCCACCAGATGCCCGTCGCGGTTGTAGGCCGACGCAGCCAGCGCTGCTGCCAGCGTGTCGTTGTCATCATGCCCGAGCGCGATGATGACCGCCGCGCCCGCTGTACCCGCCCGGTCATGCAGGCGCTTCTCCGACAGTGCCGTGTCGCGGACGAACTTGACCAGTGTTGGCATCGGGTTCTCGATATCCTTGGTCGAGCAGACCACGATCTCGCGTTCGGCGCGCCCGATGTCATGGATGATCTCTTCCACCATGCGTTGTGTGCGCATTCCCTGCCAGCCAAGGATGACGATGTGGCCGCCCAGGTAGGAATAATCGGCTTCACCACACATGCGGCGCCTCCATTGGATCGAAAGATAGTGAACGAACTTGGTGATGCTGGTGGTGAACAGGATGATGCCGCCCGGCATGATCCAGAGCGACGCCAGTAGCCGGCCGCTGACGGTCTTCGGCGAAATGTCGCCATAACCGACCGTGGTGACGGTGGTGATGTAGTAATAGAAAAACGCGACGATCTCCGTGATCTCACCAGTCTCGAACAGCCACATCAGCCTGGCCGAGACCGCGTAGTGCAGTGTGAACGCACCCAGCAGCGACCACCAGGTCAGACGGGTGACCTGCGAGTAAAGCGTCTTGAGAAAGTGCGACAGGCGCTTCGGGTTCATGGCGGCGCGATTGTGGCACCACTGCCCGGCAATGACAAAATGCCGCATGCCCGTCGCTTTGTCGCCCCTGCTCGTTCACTGCGCCATTGCGAGGTCGCGGTGAGCGCAGCGATCATTGATCGGGCGCTGCAGGCATTGCGTACCGGTGACGTTGACACCGCCATCCGCGCGATCGAGTCGGCCCCGGCTGCTACACGCAACACACAAGCCGCGCAGCGCACACTGGCGGCCGCGCAGGCGCAGCGTGGCGACCTGACGGCAGCCGATGCTGCCATCCAGCGCGCGCTGCGCTATCCACCGCTGGAACCAGCCACGCGCGCGCTGGCCGGACGCATCGCGCTCGACCGCAAGCAGCCAGAGCAGGCGTTTCCGCACTTCGAGGCGCTGGTGCAACTGCTGCCACAGCAGATGGCGTTCTGGCGCTTCCTGTGGGACGCAGCCACCACGCCGCTGTCGCAACAACGTGCGCTGCAACTGGTCCGCGCGGCGTCGCTCGACGCCAGTGCCGACGTGCATGTCGCCAGGGCAACGGCGCGCGCACTGATGGATACCGGCGCGGTGGCGGAGGCGCTTACGCTTGGGCGTGACACGGCAGTGCGACATCCACAATCAAACATTGCGCGCTGGCTCTGGCTGCGACGGCTGGTGGATGAGGCACCACTTGATGCCTGGCGCGAACTGCAAGCGCCGCCGGCCCGTGCGCTGGAAGCGCTGCCACGAGAGGCGACGCTCGACGCCGACGCCGTCGATGCCGCGCTGGTCGTGCCGGAGCAGTACCCTGACGATGCGGCGATAGATCGGTGGCGTGAGCGTTATGGCAGTGGTCTGCGGGCGATTCTTGACCGGTTGCCGCAGACCACACTGACCGACCCGCAACGCGCCGGGCTGGTTCGTCACACCGCATTCCGCCTCGCCTATCACGGGCGCGACGACCGTGCATTGCAAACGCTACGTGGCGATTTGCTGGCAATGCTGATGCAGCCGCTGACGCCGCCGTCCCTGTCGCCACCTGTCCCGCGTGACAAGCTGCGCGTGGCCTTCGCCTCGAAGCACCTGCGTGACTGCACGGTGGGCCACTACTTCAAGCGCTTCTTCACCGATCTTGCCGACGGACGCATCGAGGTGTTTGTCTACGCCTGTGGCGATCGCGATGCCTTCACCGATGAAGTCGCGAGTCGTGCCACCTTGCGGCACTTCGCCGATGACGATGCTGCCCTGCTGGCCATCGCTGGCGCCATTGCCGCCGATGCGCCTGACGTGCTGATTTACCCCGAGATCGGCATGGAGCCGCTGATCGAAAAGCTCGCAGCGATGCGCCTGGCGCCGCTGCAGTGCGCAATGTGGGGGCATCCGGTCACGACAGGATTGCCGACGATTGACGTGTTCGTCAGCGCAGCCGCGCTGGAGCCTGCCGACGCCGTGACGCACTATCGTGAGCGGCTGCATTTGCTGCCGGGGTTGGGCACCTGCTATCCGACACCACCCGCCGCTTCGGCCTTGTCGCGTGCCGCGCTCGGATTGCCGGCCACCGGCACGCTGGCCATTTGCGCGCAATCGCCGTTCAAGTGGAGCCCGCAGTTCACACGCACGGTGGGCGAGATTCTGGTGGCGTCACCGGAGGCAACGCTGTTGGTGTTCGACAGCCCGATCGCAAGCCGCTCGCGGGTGTTCGATGCCTATTTGCAGCATCACTTCGCACCGCTGGGCGTCGAGATCGCGCGCCGCGTGCTGCGCCTGCCGCAGCGCAGCCGCGCCGACTTCCTCGCCGTGCTCGCCCACAGCGATCTCGCGCTCGACAGTTTTGGCTTTTCCGGCGGCAACACCAGTCTGGATGCGCTCTCAGTCGGTCTGCCGGTGCTCACGCTGCCGGGCGAGTTCATGCGCGGCCGGCAGACGATGGCGATGCTGCGTTGCCTGCCAGAGCGCGTTTCCTCGGCGCTGCTCGCTACCGATGCTGCGGACTACGTGTTGCGCGCCCGGCGGCTACTGACGGATAGCGCCCTCCGTGCCGGGCTGCGTGCGGCGATCACCGCCAGCGCGTCAGCGTTGTTCAACGATCCAGCGCCGGTGCCTGCGTTACGCGCTTGGCTGCATGACCAGCAAATCGCTCACCGTGAGTAGCTTTCTGCTGAATCGGCGGCCATAAGCGGCACGACGCCAATTTTGGCGCCAAGTCGATTTCTTGAAAAACCCCCAGTTAGCCCAACGCGAACGCGGCTTTCACAAAAAAGCTGAAGCGACGCGCTACCGCGTCAACCGGTCAAACGCTTCCTGATACTTCGCCGCCGTCTGCGCAATCACCTCGAGTGGCAAGGTCGGCGCTGGCGCCTTCTTGCCCCAGGGCTTGCCATCGATGCGCACGCTCTCCAGCCAGTCGCGCAGAAACTGCTTGTCGTAACTCGGCGGATTTTTGCCCGCAGCAAACGCGGCCTCGTAGCCCTCCACCGGCCAGTAGCGCGATGAATCCGGCGTCAGCACTTCGTCCATCAGCGTCAGCGTGCCGTTCTCGTCGAGGCCGAATTCAAACTTGGTGTCGGCGATGATGATGCCGCGCGTGAGCGCGTAATCGGCGGCGCGTGTGTAGAGCGCAATCGCGGCCTCGCGCACCTGCTTCGCGAGCGGCTCGCCCACGATCTCGCACATGCGAGCGAACGAGATGTTCTCGTCGTGCTCGCCCATCTCGGCCTTGGTCGCGGGCGTGAAGATCGGCGCCGGCAGCTTGCTCGCGTTCTTGAGCCCCGCCGGCAGCGGCACGCCGCACACCGATTGCGACTGCTGATACTCCACCCAGCCCGACCCGGCAAGATAGCCGCGCACCACGGCCTCCACCGGCAGCGGCTTCAGCCGCTTCACCAGCATCGAGCGGCCGGCCACCTGCGCGCGCTCGGCGTCGGTCACCACACTTTCCGGCTCGTCACCGGTCAGATGGTTCGGCACGATGCCGGTCAGCTTGTCGAACCAGAACAGCGCCATCTGCGTCAGCAGCGCCCCCTTGCCCGTGATCGGCTCACCCATGATCACATCGAACGCACTGATGCGATCCGACGCCACCATCAGGATGCGGTCACTGCCCACCGCATAGTTGTCGCGCACCTTGCCGCGCGCGAGAAGTGGGAGGGAGGTTAGTTGGGAGGTGTGGACGGGGTTCATAGCAGAATTATCGCCTCCGCACGAATTTCCGGAATTCGCCATTTTCGACACCCAATTTGCACTTCGTACCGCACGACTCCTGATCAGCAAGGCCAAGAGTCCGGATATGCCGGCATTGGCTGCGATCTGGGCGGATGCGGATGTGCGGCGATATCTTGGCGGATCGATCAGCAGAGATGAGGCGCTTGCCCGCGTTGATTCGCGGGTAGCGGCAGGACAACTCTGCGCAGTTCGCTTGTACGGGAACGACCGTATCATCGGATGCGTTGTTCTCGAAGAAGTGCGTCCGCTCGAACTTGAGGTTTCCTATCTGTTCAACGTCGATGCGTGGGGTTATGGATACGCGACTGAGTCGGTATCGGCCGTCGTCGAGAAGATACGCGACAGGTTCAACGGCTACGAAGTGGTCGCCAAGACACAGGCGGCGAATTTGCCGTCGCGACGGCTACTCTCGCGCCTTGGATTCCGAATGGAGCAGGAAATCATCGAATTCGGTGAGCCACAGGCGATTTTCAGGCAGCGTCTGTAGGAGCGGCGCTGCCGCGACCTTGTTGAACAACCCGTTGGTCGCGGCAGAGCCGCTCCTACAGTTTGCGCTCCGATTTCGGTTCGAATGATTCACTCCCCGCCACCACCCGCGCCGTCCCGTTGAACGTCATGTACGACCATGCCCAGTTCGCAAGCGCGTAGTGCGTAGGCTGGGTTGAAAACCCAGCACCATCGCAGAGACGAACAATGCTGGGTTTCCAACCCAGCCTACGGCCTATTACCGCGCTGACGCTTTGTTGTCGAACGCCTCATTCCCCGCCACCACCCGAGCCGTGCGGTTGAACGTCATGTACGACCACGCCCAGTCCATCAGCACGACGAAGCGGTTGCGGAAGCCGATCAAGAAGTAGACGTGCACGAACAGCCAGAACAGCCACGCGAAATAGCCGCTGAAGCGCAGGTGGCCGACTAGCGGCACCGGCACATCGACGACGGCGGACTTGCGGCCGATGGTGGCGAGGGCGCCGTAGTCGATGTAGCGGAACGCCTGCGGCGCGCGCCCCCCGACGCGCGCAAGGATGTTCTTTGCGGCCACGCGGCCCATCTGCTTGGCGCCGGGGCTGACACCGGGCACGGGTTTGCTGCTGCCGTCTTTCTCGTGACTCTTGGCCAGCGCGAGATCGCCGATGACGGAAATCTCCGCGTGACCCGCGAGGGTGAGATCAGGTTCGACCGCAATGCGCCCAGCGCGATCCACCGCACCCTCGGGCAAGGCGCAAGCGCGTGCGAGCAGCCGGCCCAGCGGCGATGCCGCGACACCTGCCGCCCACACCACGGTTTTGCAGGCGATCATCTGCTCGGTGCCGTTGACGGTGACGCGGATGCCTTCATCGTCGATCTGCGTGACCTTGTGCGCGAGCAGCACCTCAACGCCTAGCGCTTCCAGCTGCGACTTCGCTTTTGCTGAAAGCTCCGGCGGAAACGCCTGCAGCACACGGTCACCGCCTTCCACTAGCAGTACACGCGCCCTGCGTGAGTCAATGCGCCTGAATTCCTCGGGTAGTGTGTGCCGTGCGATTTCGGCCAAGGTGCCGGCCATCTCGACGCCCGTTGGCCCGGCGCCGATCACGGCGAAGGTGAGCCAGGGCTCGCGCGTGGCAGTGTTCGCTTCAGGCGCAGTCGAATTGGCGTTCCGCTCCGCATGTTCGAACGCGAGCAACACACGACGACGAATCTCGAACGCGTCTTCCAGCGTCTTGAGGCCCGGTGCATGCGTGGCCCACTGATCGTTGCCGAAATAGCTGTGCGTTGCGCCAGCGGCGACGATCAGATGGTCATACGACACGCGCTCCCCGTTCTCAAGCACCACGGCGCGCTGCGCAACGTCAATGTCGACCACATCACCGAGCAGCGTCGTCACATTGCGCTGCCGGCGGAACAGGAAGCGCGCTGGCGCCGCAATCGAAGGCGCGGAAAGCCCCGCCGTCGCCACCTGATACAGCAGCGGCTGAAACAGATGATGATTGGTGCGGTCGATCAGAGTGATCTCAACAGCTGCGGAACGCAGCGCCTTCGCGGCTTCCAGTCCACCGAAACCACAGCCGATGATGACGATTTTCGGGCGGGAGGATGTGGCGTTCGACATAGGTGAAAGTCTATGTCAGGGCGGTGACCGTTCCTTGATTCATCAGACCCTTCGACAAGCTCAGGGCGAACGGGAAGTTGGCTGTCTGCCGCATTCCACCATCACCATCACCCTCTCCCTGGCCGTCTCCCCTCAAGGGAGAGGGAAGACATTACCGCCCCGCCACCGCCAGCCGCAGCTCCAGCCACTTGCTCCACCATGACAGCGGGTAGCAGAGCGCAAAGTAGAACAGCGCGACGAAGCTGTAGACGAGGAACGGCTTGAACGTGACATTGGTGATCATCGTGCCGGTTTTGGTGATCTCGACAAAGCCAATGATTGAGGCGAGCGCCGTGCCCTTGATCACCTGCACCATGAAGCCCACCGTGGGCGCAATCGCGATCTTCGCCGCCTGCGGCAGCACGATCAGCCGCAGTTGCTGCGCAAACGAAAGACCAAGGCTTTTCGCCGCCTCCCATTGGCCCTTCGGTACCGCGTCAACGCAGCCACGCCAGATCTCGGCGAGATAGGCGCTGGAGTAGAGCGTCAGGCAGACCGATGCGGCAATCCACGGTGACACCGGAACGCCGAGCGCGGCGATACCGAAGAAGGCGAGAAAGAGCTGGATCAGCAGCGGCGTACCCTGAAACACCTGCACGTAGCCACGCACAGCGAGGTCCGCGATGCGGTTGCCACCCACCCGTGCGTAGAGCAGCAGCAAGCCGACGACACCGCCGCCGATGAAGGCCACCAGCGAGAGCACGATGGTCCAGCGAGTGGCCATGAGGAGGTTACGGACGATGTCCCAGATGGAGAAATCAACCATGGAGACTGCTCGCTTCGTTCGACGGAACACGGTCTGGATTCCCGCCTTCGCGGGAATGACGGCAATAGGAAAGCATCAGCGTGCCCCCGCCTTTGCCGACGCACCAAACAGGAATCGCGGCCCGACCCAGGTCAGCACGCGGCGCACCGCAATCGCCAGCAGCAGATAGATCGCGCCGGCGATGATGAAGCTCTCGAACGCACGGAAGTTGCGGCTCTGGATCAGGTTGGCGGCGTAACTCAACTCCTCAGTGGAGATTTGCCCACAGACGGCCGAGCCCAACATCACGATGATGATCTGCGACACCATCGCGGGCCACACCTTGGCGAGCGCGGGCGGCAGCACGACCAGACGGAACATTTGCAGGCGATTGAGGCCGAGCGCCTTTGCCGCGTCGTACTGCCCGCGCGGCGTGGCATCCAGCCCGGCGCGCACGATCTCGGTGGCGTAAGCGCCGAGGTTGACCACCATCGCGATGATGCTGGCGATCTCTGGCGTGAGCTTGACGCCTGCCGCTGGCAGGCCAAAAAACACGAAGAACAGTTGCACGATGAACGGCGTGTTGCGCACCAGTTCCACATAGGTCGCGGCAATCCGTGCCAGCGGCTTTGCGCCATACGCACGCGCCCATGCGCAGACGACGCCAACGATGCCGCCGAGCACGGCGGAAAGCGCCGTCAACCCAAGCGTCCACGCCACACCCTTGACCAGCAGCGGCCACTGCGCGAGGACAGCGAGGAAGTCGAGTTCGATTTTCATGGGTGCCGCGCCTTTGGCGCGGATGACGAGAGACGAATGACGAAGGACGGTGAAACAAGGACGAAAGACGAAGGACGAGTGACGTATAGCAATCGCGTAGTCGACATGCGAAGCAAAGCAAAAAGCCTTCGACAGGGCGCGAAGTAGGCACTCACTGTTTCGTCATTCGTCATTGGTCTTTCGTCCTGTCGCGCAAAGCGCGACTAATTCGGCAACTCCCCCGCCGGGCGCCCGAGCCATTTCTGCGCCATCTTGTCGATGTCGCCGGATGCTTTTGCGGCAGCGATGATCTCGTTCACCTTGAGGCGCAGCTTGTCCTCTCCCTTGGCGACGCCGATGAAGTTCGGCGAATCTTTCAGTACGAATTTGTATTCGGCAGAGAGGTTCGGGTTGCGCGCCATCATGTTGCCCGCGACCGAGGCACCGGTCGCCATCAGCACCGTCTGGCCGGAGACGAAGGCGCTGACGGTGGCGTTGTTGTCTTCAAAGCGCTTGATGTCGGCGCCCGCAGGGGCGATCTTGGTCAGCTCCATGTCCTCGATGGCGCCGCGAGTGACGCCGATGCTTTTGCCAGCGAGGTCAGCCGCGCCCTTCACGGTCACGTTCTTCGGGCCAAACACGGCCTGGAAGAACGGCGAATACGCGCCGGTGAAGTCAATCACCTTCTCGCGCTCGGGGTTCTTGCCGAGCGTGGAGATCACCAGATCGGCCTTCTTGGTTTGCAAATACGGAATGCGGTTGGCGCTGGTGACGACCACCAGCTCAACTTTCACGCCGAGCTTGCTGCCGATGTAATTCGCCATGTCGATATCGAGCCCCTGCGGCTTGAGATCGGTGCCGACGAAGCCGTAGGGCGGAAAGTCGGTTGGAATGGCGATCTTGATTTCCTTTGCCTTGAGGATGTCGTCAAGGGCGGTTTGGGCGTGGGCTACCAGCGCGCCAGCAGCAGCGACAGTGGCAAGCGCGACGGTCAGACAGCGGGCAAAACTCTTCATGATGAACTTTCTTTGCAAGATTGGGCGCCAATCAAAGCGCGGTCGGTGATGGGTGAGCAATTGGTGTGCCGGAAAGCCCATTCCCCTTGCCGTCTGAACGAGCGGCAGGATACGTCGCGTTCAGGCTGTCGCCACGGAAGCCACCTGTTCGCGCAGCCAGCGTGCGGCGGGCGCCGTGTGGGTGCGCTCATGCCAGAGCTGATAGAAACGCAGCGGCGGGAAGTCCAACGGCGCCGGCAGGATGCGGATCGGCAGGAATTTGGCGTAGTGTGCGGCGAAGCGGCGACCGGTGGTGAAGATCAGATCGGTCGTAATCAGCACGTAGGGCGCCACGTGAAAGTACGGCAGCGAGACGCGGATGTCGCGCTTCACGCCAAGCTTGTGCAGGTGGTCGTCAATGGCACCGCGCACGCCACCGGCATAGCGCACCGGCGCCAAGTGTTGCGCACCCAGATAGTCGTCGGCGCTGATGGCCTCTTTCTTTGCCAGCGGATGCCGCTCCGAGACCATGCAGACCACTTCATCGTCGAACAGCGGCGTAGTGCGCAGATATTCCGGCGGGCGCGGCCAGTTGCCGATCACCACATCCAGCTCACCTTCTTCCAGCAGCCGCTCGAAATCCACATCCAGCGACAGCGGCCGCACGTTCAGACGGCCATTGGGAACCGCGCGACGAAAGCGTTCGATCAGGTTGGAGAGAAAAAAGGCGTCGAAGTAGTCAGGCGCACCAACACCAAAGACCCGCTTTGACTTCGCCGGCTCGAAGGGTTCGGCCTGCACGAGGATGCTGTCGATGGCGTCGAGCGCGGCGCGCGTCGGGCCAAGCAGGCCTTCGGCGCGTTCAGTGGGCGTCATGCCGTTGCGGGTGCGCACCAGCAGTTCGTCGCCGGTGATTTCGCGCAGCCGTTTCAAGGCGCTGCTGACGGCGGGCTGCGTGATGCCAAGGCGATCAGCGGCACGCGAAACGCTGCGCTCCTGCAGCACCAGATACAGCACCCGCAACAGATGAGTGTCCAGCGGCTCGGCCATGTCGTCCCCGTCGCGCCCCGGCGTGCGCCTGTCCCGACGCTGATGCCTGAAATAAGGCGAAGCTTATCAGCCGGGCGATAACGTGCGGCTATAGTGCATGAAATTTGCATGTACTGCGTTTTCATGGCGTCATCGGGCAACTATCTGCGCTTTCTGCTGAACGGATCATTGGTTGAGTTGACCGGTATCGACCCGCATCGCACGCTGCTCGACTGGCTGCGCGAGGACATGCACCGCACTGGCACCAAAGAGGGCTGCGCCGAGGGCGATTGCGGTGCATGCACCGTCGTGGTCGGCGAGCTGGCGAAGGACGCTGCCGGTCGCGACCGTGTGCAACTGGCGCCGATCAACGCCTGCATCCGCCTGCTGCCCACGCTCGACGGCAAGGCGGTATTCACCGTGGAAGGCCTCAAGGCGGCCAGCGGCACGCTGCATCCGGTGCAGCAGGCGATGGTGGACTGTCATGGCTCGCAGTGCGGCTTCTGCACGCCGGGGTTTGTGATGTCGCTGTTCGCACTGTTCAAGACCGAGGCCGCGCCCACGCGTGCGGCCGTCTGCGAGGCCATTTCCGGGAATCTCTGCCGCTGCACCGGCTACCGGCCGATTCTCGACGCCGCGCAGGTGATGTACCAGCAGGCGGAACTCGCTACTCAAAGCGCCGGTAGCGAAACGGAGCGTTGGCGATTTGCGCCGGCGACACCGGCGGGGGGCGGCGAGCCGATGCCCGGCGAGGCCGAGCTTGCAGCGCGACTGGTCGCGTTGCAGCGCAGCGAAGCGCTGGCGCTCGCATCTTCCGGCGGGCGCTTTCTGGCGCCGCGCAGCGTGCCCGAGCTGGCCGAGGCGGTACTGGCGAATCCCGACGCGTGGCTTCTCGGTGGCGGCACCGATATTGGCTTGTGGATCACCAAGGCGCTACAGACCAGCGCGACGATCATCTACACCGGCGAAGTTGCTGCGCTGAAAGCCATCGACGAGACGGCGGGTGGCCTGCGCATCGGCGCGGCGGTGTCGCTGGAGGCAGCATTCCGCGCCATGAACCGCGTCTACCCGGAGCTGGCGCAGGTGTGGACGCGTTTCGCATCGCGCCCGATCCGGTCCAGCGGCACGCTCGGCGGCAACGTCGCCAACGGCTCGCCGATTGGCGATTCAATGCCCGCGCTGATTGCGCTGGGTGCGCGCGTGGTGCTGCGACGTGGCGAGGAAACGCGAACCATTGCGCTGGAAGACCTTTACGTTGACTACAAGAAGCAGTCACGGCGACCGGGCGAGTGGATCGAAGCGATCCTGCTGCCGCCACGACCGTCGCCCGCGACTGGCGAGTTTGTGGTCGCTGCCTACAAGAACTCAAAGCGCAACGAGCAGGACATCTCTGCCGTGTTCGCGGCGTATGCCATCACGATCAGCGGCGGCGTCGTGACGAGCGCTCGCATCGGCTATGGTGGCGTCGCCGGCATTCCGAAGCGGGCTGCCGCTACCGAGCGTGCGCTCATCGACCAGCCGTGGAACGAAGCGACCGTGCGTGCGGCCATGCAGGCGATGACGTACGACTTTACGCCGATGTCTGACATGCGGGCGACGGCCGGGTACCGCATGCAGATCGCGCAGAATTTGCTGTTGCGCTTCTGGTTCGAAGCAAGCGACAAGAGCACAGAGGTGCGGGTGTGTTGATGCCAGGGCAAAAAACTGCCGGAGCGGCTCTGCCGCTACAGCGCTGGCGTCATCCAGACAGGGTCGCGGCGGAGCCGCTCGTACTGGGGGCTGCATGAACGCCGTTAATGATCCTGTCCAGAAGAACATCGACCTCGCAGGCGGTGCCATCGCCGTGTCGCAGCGCCACGAGTCTGCGCATCTGCACGTTACCGGCGAGGCGGTCTACACCGACGACATCGCAGCCCCGCGCGGTACGCTCGCCGCCGCCATCGGCTACGCGCCCGCGGCCCACGCGGGACTGCGTGGCGTGGACCTGGCCGCGGTACGTGCTGCGCCGGGGGTGATGGCCGTGTTCACGGCGGCGGACGTGCCCGCAGTGAACAACTACGGCGGCATCAAGCTTGACGATCCCATCCTTGCCACTGATGTCATCGAGTATCACGGCCAGCCGGTGTTTCTTGTGGTGGCCGACAGCCATCTCAACGCCCGCAAGGCGGCGCGTCTGGCGAAATGGGATCTCGACCTCCGCACGCCGATTCTCAGCATCGACGACGCGCTCGCCGCGAAAAGTTACGTGCTCGATCCGGTCACCACCGGACGTGGCGATGCTGATGCCGCGCTGACCGGCGCACCGCATCGTCTGCAGGGCAAAACACAGCACGGCGGGCAGGACCACTTCTACCTGGAAGGTCATGTCGCGCTTGCCATCCCGCTGGAAGACGGGCAATTGCATATTCACTGCTCGACCCAGCATCCGACCGAGGTGCAGCACATCGTGTCGCGTGCGATGGGTGTGGCGGACGCGAAGATTCGCGTCGAATGCCGTCGCATGGGCGGTGGCTTCGGTGGCAAGGAGTCGCAACCTGCACTGTTCGCGGCGCTGGCGGCAATCGCTGCGTCGAAGCTCGGTGTCGCGGTGAAGCTGCGGCTGGATCGCGATGACGACATGATCATCACCGGCAAGCGGCATCCGTTCCAGTTTGAGTACGACGTCGGCTACGACGAGCGTGGGCGCATTCTCGGCGCTGACTTCATGCTGGCATCCGACTGCGGCTATTCGGCCGATCTCTCGGGCCCGGTCAATGCGCGCGCGGTGTGCCACGTTGACAATGCGTACTACCTGGAGCATGTGCGCATCCGCAACTTTCTGTGCAAGACGCACAAGGTTTCGAACACCGCCTTCCGCGGTTTTGGCGGGCCGCAGGGCATGTTCCTGATCGAGCAGATCATGGACGAAATCGCTCACGCACTCGGCCGCGATCCGCTCGATGTGCGCGCTGTCAACTTCTACGGCCTCGCTGACCGCAACGAAACGCATTACGGTCAGCCAGTCGAAGACAACATCCTGCACGACATCGTGCCCGAGCTGGAGCGCCGCAGTGACTATCGCGCGCGTCGCGCCGCCTTGCGCGCCCAGAACGCCGCGAGCCCGATCGTCAAGCGTGGCATTGCATTGACGCCGGTGAAATTCGGCATCTCGTTCAATGCGACGCACCTCAATCAGGCGGGTGCGCTGGTCAACATTTATTCCGACGGTTCGATCATCGTCAACCATGGCGGCACCGAGATGGGTCAGGGCCTGTTCACCAAGGTGCAGCAGGTGGTGGCCGAGGAGCTGGGCGTGGTGCCCGCGCGCGTGCGCGTGTCGGCGACCGACACCAGCAAGGTGCCCAACACCAGCGCCACGGCAGCGTCCAGTGGCAGCGATCTCAACGGCATGGCTGCCAAAGATGCCTGCCGCAAACTGCGTGCGCGGCTGGCGGAATTCGTGGCGCAGAAGTGGGGCGTTGATTCTGGTGCCGTGCGTTTTGTGGCGGACGGTGTCGAGGCCGACACTGCGGACGGTTTGCAGCGCTGGACCTTTGATGATCTGGCGCACAAGGCCTGGTTCGGTCGCGTGTCATTGTCGGCGCAGGGCTTTTATCGCACGCCAAAGATTCACTGGAACGTGAAGACTTTCAAGGGCAGGCCGTTCTACTACTTTGCCTATGGCGCCGCCTGCGCGCAGGTGGCGATCGACACGCTGACCGGTGAGATGAAGGTGGAGCGCGTTGATCTTCTGCACGACGTCGGCAGCTCGCTCAACCCGGCGCTCGACAAGGGGCAGGTCGAAGGCGCCTTCATTCAGGGTATGGGCTGGCTGACCGGCGAAGAGCTGGTGTGGAATGCCAAGGGCGTGCTCACCACCCATGCGCCGAGCACCTACAAGATTCCGACCGCCGCCGACGTGCCGGAAATTTTCAATGTCGGGCTGGTGGAGAACTCGCCCAACCGCGAAGACACCATCTATCGCAGCAAGGCGGTGGGTGAGCCGCCGTTCATGCTTGCGTTTGCCGTCTACCACGCAGTTCGCGATGCGGTGAGTGCCGCTGGCGACTATCGCGCTGCACCGCAACTCACTGCGCCCGCAACGGCGGAGGCGATTCTGCGCGCAGTTGACGAGGTCAAGGCCAGGATGGCACGGTGGACGACGATAGGCGGCATGATCTTCCCGGACGGCACCACTATCGACGAGTATCTTGATCGTCTGGAATCGGGCCGTGCTTAGCGTTGCCGCACAAATTGTGGCGACACTCGACGGCCGGGTTCCCGCCATCTGGGTCTGCATCAGCAGTGCACGTGGCTCGGTCCCGCGCGAAGCCGGCGCCGCGATGCTGGTCACGGCGGACGACGCCAGCGGCACCATCGGTGGCGGGCATCTCGAATACAAGGCCATTGAGTTTGCGCGCGAATGCATAGCTGCGCGGCAGACGCTGGCAACCCGGCGCCACTTTCCGCTCGGGCCGGCGCTGGGGCAATGCTGTGGCGGCGCCGTCGAGTTGACCTTTGTACCGGTGCAGGCCGCTGATCGTGCCGACTGGCAGCGGCTGGCTGACACCGCCGAGCGCGGCGGACGCTTCCAGTGGTCACTGCCGCTGGACAGTGGCGGCGTTGCAGCGCTCGATCTGGCGTTCACGCCGTGGCATGTCTGGGTGTTTGGCGCCGGGCATGTTGGCCGGGCGATCGTGCAGGTGCTGGCGGCGTTGCCGTGCCGCGTCACCTGGGTTGACTCACGCGAGGAGCCGTTTCCGGCTGCGCTGCCGGCGGGCGTGCGCCTGGTCGCCACCGATGATCCTGCGCGCGAGGCCGCGCGCATCCCGGCGGCTGCGGACGTGCTGGTGCTGACCCATTCGCACGCGCTCGATTTCGACATCACGCTGGCACTGCTGCGTCGCGACGACCTTGGCTACGTCGGCGTGATCGGCTCTGGCACGAAAGCAGCTACATTTCGCAAACGCCTTGCCGCTCGCGGCCTGTCGGACAATGAGATCGCACGCATGGTCTCGCCGATCGGTCAGCCCGCGGCGCGGTCCGCAGCCGTCACGCCAGCAGCTCAGCGCTGGGCAGCCAGCAAACATCCGGGGGTCATTGCAGTGAGTGTCGCGTCCGAACTGATTGCACGGCAGCAGCTTTTGCCGCGAACCCACATTCCAATGCGGGCTGAAGCGTGAAAATGGCAAAAGTCGACTTCAGCCAAAAATTCCTTGCTAGCCCCGTGCTGATGAGGGTTGCAGCACAGAGTTGTCAGGCTGCAACCGTCGTCAACAAGGCTTGGCGATGAGCACCCCGCGCCTTGAAGTCAAAAACGTCACCAAGCGCTACCCGAGCGTGGTGGCCAATAGTGACGTCAGCCTGGTGGTCGCACCCGGCGAAATTCACGCCGTGCTCGGCGAGAACGGCGCCGGCAAATCGACGCTGATGAAAATCATCTATGGCGCCGTCAAGCCGGACGAAGGCGAGGTGCGCTTCGACGGCAAGCCGAGCCATATTCGCAACCCGCAGGAAGCGCGTGCACGCGGCATCAGCATGGTGTTCCAGCACTTTTCGCTGTTCGAGACGGTGACCGTGGCCGAGAACATCTGGCTCGGCCTCGACAAATCGCTCTCGCTCGCGGATGTACGCGAACGCACGGTGCGCAAGGCGAAGGAATACGGCCTCGACCTTGAACCCGACCGCCCGGTGCATTCGCTGTCGGTCGGCGAGCGGCAGCGCGTCGAGATCGTGCGTGCGCTGTTAACCGATCCGAAAGTGCTTATCCTCGATGAGCCGACATCGGTGCTGACGCCACAGGCGGTGCGCACGCTGTTCGTCACGCTGCGTCAGCTCGCGGCGACCGGCTGCAGCATCCTCTACATCAGTCACAAGCTCGACGAAATTCGCGAGCTGTGCACCAACTGCACGGTGCTGCGCGGCGGCAAAGTCACCGGCACGGTTGATCCGCGCAACGAGAGCAATGCGTCGCTGTCGCGCCTGATGATTGGCGCCGAGCCGCCCAAGCTCAATCACCGCGCGGTGAGCACCGGCGCTGTCGCGCTGTCGGCACAGAACCTCAGCATCGCGACGGACGACCCGTTTGGTGTCTCGCTGAGTGACATCGCGTTCGAAGTGCGTGCTGGTGAGGTGGTCGGCATCGCCGGTGTGTCGGGCAACGGCCAGCAGGAGCTGCTGGCTGCGCTCTCGGGCGAAAGCACGCGCGCCCCGGCCGGCAGCATCCGCCTGTTCGGCAACGACATCGCCCGCCGCAACCCGCGTGTGCGTCGGGCCGGTGGCCTGCACTTTGTTCCCGAAGAGCGCTTGGGTCGTGGCGCGGTGCCAACGCTCTCGCTGGCGTCGAACACACTGCTCTCGCGTGCCAGCCAGCTCGTCGGCCGGCCCCCGCTCGGCTGGGTATCGCCGAAGGCTACAGCCGCGCTCGCCGCCGACATCATCCAGAAGTTCAACGTCAAGGCCGGTGGCCCGCAATCGGAAGCGAAAAGCCTCTCCGGCGGCAACCTGCAGAAATTCATCGTCGGCCGCGAGATCAGCGCGAAGCCGAAAGTGCTGATCGTCTCGCAACCCACCTGGGGCGTTGACGTCGGCGCCGCCGCGCAGATTCGCGGCGAACTGCTTGAACTGCGCGACGCCGGTTGCGCCGTGCTGGTGGTCAGCGAAGAGCTCGATGAACTGTTTGAAGTCTGCGACCGCATGCACGTGATCGCCAAGGGGCGGCTGTCGCCCTCCATCGCGACGAGTGAGGCGACGGTGGAGAAGATCGGTGAGTGGATGAGTGGATTGTGGGGAGGGGTGGCAGCATGAGCAGCAGCCATCTTCCGTTCGCCTTGCGTAGCGCTCGTCCCCCGTTCGTGGTGAGCTTGTCGAACCATGAACGGTTTCGGAGAGGAGGAGTGAGCTACACGCTACCAGCGCGCTCTATGGCCGCGCGGGGCCACCTACTTTTTGGCATTGCCCAAAAAGTAGGCAAAAAGGCTAGCCCCCGGAGCCCGCTTCTCCCTCCGGTGCTCGCAACGGCCGGGCGTCGCAGAAATCGCCCGAATGTTGCGCTGCGCGCAACCAGTGGGCTCATGCTGCGCCGCTTAGACCGGCCGTTGCTCCGCTCCTCGGCGCGGGCTAAAGGGGCGGTCGAACTCAAGTTTGATCGCTTCGCGATGGGGGCCCACACAACCCGGACGCGCTTCGCTTCTCCGGGCTACAGCAAGGAGTCCGTAGCCTCGATGCAGCGAAGCGGAATCGAGGATTGGTGGCAAGACGGTGAAACACCAACAAGCGGTATCAACTCAGTGCCGCATCGTAGCCCAGGTGCTAGCACCCGGGTTCGTGCTTTCCATCGCGAAGCGATCAAGCTTCAGTTCGACGGGGTCCCCATGGATTTGCCCCGAGGAGCGGAGCGACGCGCGGTCGTAGACCCGCACCATGAGCCCACTGGTTGCGCGTCAGCGCAACTTTCGGGCGATTTGTGCGGGTCCCGCGCGTTGCGAGCACCGGAGGAATCAGGCGAATCCCTGGGGTCGCCTTCTTTTGGTTACTTTTCTTGGCGAAGCAAGAAAAGTGACTGGCCCCGCGCGGCCATAGAGCGCGCTGGTGGCGCAAGATGTCTGTGTTCGAAGCGCAATCATCCCCCTTTCCCTAACCCTGCCTTGCAGGCCGCACTCGCGCAAGCATGCGCTCGCCGTTCCGGCGGCGGCTCGCATGCGAGCCGAGACCCCGCCTTCCCCCCACGAGGGGAGAGGGGGCAACGCGAAGTCCCCTCATGCTGAAACTCGAAGCCCGCCCTCAGGCGTCAAAATTCTGGGGCATCGCCTCGCCGCTCTTGGCGCTGGCGATCACGGTGATCATCGGCATCGGCATCTTTCTGCTGATGGGGAAAGACCCGGTCAAGGGCTTGACGGTGTTCTTCTTGGAACCGGTCAAGTCTGCCTACGCGCTGTCGGAGCTGGCGGTGAAGGCGACGCCGTTGCTGCTCATCGCACTGGGGCTTGCTGTCTGCTATCGCGCCAACGTGTGGAACATCGGTGCCGAAGGGCAATTCGTGGTCGGGGCGATCACGGCCGGTGGTGTGGCGCTGCTCGCCGACAAGTCGACCGGGCCGTGGATCATTCCATTGGTGGTAGTTGCCGGCGTGCTGGGCGGCATGCTGTGGGCCGCGCTGGTGGCGCTGCTGCGCGACCGTTTCAACGCGAGCGAAATTCTGGTCAGCCTGATGCTGGTCTACGTGGCCGAGCTGGTGCTGGCCTATCTCGTCTACGGCCCGTGGAAGGACCCGAATGGCTACAACTTTCCGCAGACCAAGACCTTCGAGAAAGTGACACAGATTCCACGCCTGATGGATGGCTCCCGCGTCAACGTTGGTCTGCTGATCGCGCTGTT